>Ga0224534_1000006_pt1 | contig 233216 bp, 218 predicted proteins | sample 714E12024metaG_FD_172012 | JGI IMG/M metagenome (GOLD analysis project Ga0224534, IMG submission 172012) | Peat soil microbial communities from Stordalen Mire, Sweden - 717 E1 20-24 | ecosystem: Environmental > Terrestrial > Soil > Wetlands > Peat | place: Sweden: Norrbotten County, Stordalen... | reverse complement strand
ATGGACGGTCAATCGGGCATTCTGGTGATAGTCCATTCGATCTCTCCTTGAAAAACTGATTGCTCGTTACAACCAGCTTCTCTCGTTCAGATCGAATGGACAACCTCCTGAAACTTCACACCTAGGGCTTTGGCTGTGTAATTTGGTAATTGCTCCTGGACAAGTGCGGGCGCGGACGCCCGCACGACAGCCGGTCTGGAGACCGGCGCTACATTCCTGGCATTACACAATCACGCGGCCTCGGTACTAATGCATCCGCCGGATCCCGATTCCGAGCGCAGTCCCGTCCTTGCGCCGGTCGTGGCGGCGCGAGCTTGTGGGATACTGGGCGATCGCGCCCGGCGCCTGAGACCGGCTCTTCGGTGTAGCATGTGCCCATGACGCCTTCAAAACCGGCGCACCGGGGGAAATCGCCGCGTGCGGCCGGCACTCCCGCCAAATCGTCGAAGAGGCCGAAGAAGGAACTGGTCATTGTGACCGGAATCTCCGGCGCGGGCAAAGCCTCTGCGCTCAAGGCCTTTGAGGACCTGGGCTTTCACGCCGTGGACAATCTGCCTATGGAGTTGCTGCCCGATTTTGCCGGTCTGGTGGGCAAGTCCGTCGAGGTGGAACGGGCCGCCATCGTGGTGGATGTCCGCGAGGGAACCACGCTCGACCGCCTTCCGGAGATCCTCAAAAGCGTAAGGAAGCTGCTGCCCACGCGCGTGGTTTTTCTGGACGCGCAGGACGCAGTGCTGGTCCGGCGCTACTCCGAGACCCGGCGTCCGCACCCCCTGGGCCGGTCGGAGACTGTGTCGCGCTCCATTGTGGAAGAGCGGCAACTGCTGGACCCCATCCGCAATGTGGCGGACACGCTGATCGACACATCGAACTTCAACGTGCATGAGCTGCGCGCCCACATTCTGGAGCGGTTTGGCCAAGAGGAGGAGACCAAGCGCCTGCAGGTTTCCTGCCTGAGCTTCGGCTTCAAGAATGGCGTGCCGCTGGACGCGGATATGGTCTTCGATGTCCGGTTCCTGCCCAATCCCCACTTTGTGCCGGAGTTTCGCAAGCTGACCGGCCTGGACCCAGGCGTGGCCAGGTATGTGCGCAAGTTTCCGCAAACCAGGGAGTTTCTAGATCGGGTGACGGACCTGATGCTTTACCTTCTGCCGCACTACGTGGAGGAGGGGAAGAGCTACCTGACCGTGGCCTTCGGCTGCACCGGCGGCCGGCACCGCAGCGTGATGATGGCCGAGGAGATGAGCAAGCGGCTCAGGAAGGCCGGCTACCAGGTGAAAGCGTTGCACCGGGATATGCCGCGGTGACGATAGCTAGTCCGCGGGCCGGCGAGTTGCGGGTTGAATTCAAGGTCACAAAGGCGCTCTTATATAGCATTGATTACAAGAAACTTAGATATTCGATGCTTTGTCAGAGTCAGAGGAATCAAAGGCTGCCAGGAACAGAGTGCCCGATCGGCCTCTCGCCGGATTTCACGCCAAGTGCTAGAATGATTCGTGATTTTACCGCCGCCCCGCAAGGATTCCTAACCGGTTTGACAATATCGCGGCTATGTAAAGTAGCCTGGAGGTGAAAGATGAAGAGTTCTACGCGCGTGGGCAGGATTCTGCTCTGGGTTTCAGTCCTGTTGTCGATTCCCGTTATAGCAGCGGCCCTGAACAACAACAGGCCCCCCCCACCCCCGGCAAGGCCAGCTCCGGCAAGGCCAGCGCCGTCAAGGCCGGCCCCGGCGCCGTCGCGCCCGTCCTACAACCCTCCGCCGTCGCACCCGTCCTACACGCCGCCGTCGCGTCCGTCCTACACACCGCCGTCGCGTCCGTCCAACAACCCTGCGCCCTCGCGTCCTTATAGCCCGCCGAGCAGCGGCGGCGGCGCCAGGCCATCGAGTCCGAGTCCGTCAAGTCCGAATCCATCGAGCCCGTCGCACAGCTATACGCCGGGCGCGCCGTCGGGCGGGAGTTCATCGAGCCCGCGGTCCTCTTCGGGCGCCACAACCTATACCCCGCACACCTATACCCCAGGGTCCTCCGCGGGGAGCGGGTCCGCGGCATCGCATTCATCCGGCAGCGCCACGGTCAGCGGGGAAGGCGTGAAGAGCGCGAATGGGGCTACCACCTACACTCCCCATGCCTCGACCGGCAGCAGCTCCACTCCGGCTGCCCCAGCCGCTACGCACGGCAGCTCCTACACTCCGGCGGCCCCAGCCGCTACGCACGGCAGTTCCAACACTCTGGCTGCCCCAGCCGCTACGCACGGCAACTCCTACACCCCGGCGGCCCCAGCCGCCGCGCACGACAACTCTTCCACCCCGGCGGCCCCAGCCGCCGCTGTAGGCAACTCCCACACTCCGGCTGCCCCAGCCGCCGTGGGCGGCAACACCAACTCCCCACGGAACTCTTCGCCGGGAAGCGCGGCCGGCGGCGGGACACATGCTGTTTACAGCGTTCCGGCGTCCTCGACGGCCGGCAAGACCGGCTCGGGCAACTCCATGCTTTCAGCGGCCGGATCGCAGTCCGTGCTGCACCAGGTAAACACGGCGCGCTCAGGCCTGACGGGCATCAATAAGCGGTCGATACCCCCTGGACAGGTTTCCGTGCATCCGGATAAGAGCCTGACCGTAACCGCAACCAACGGGCGGAACTTCAATGTGCGCTCCAACGGAACCCTGGCTTCTTACAGCGGGCACGGGCAGAGCGCCACATTCCACTCGGATGGACGCGTGGCCTCCGTGCATACGTCCACCATGGACATCGCGCGCGGGCCGCACGGACAAAGGACCGTGATCAGCGAGCGCCCCGACCACAGCAGGCTGGTTTCGACCGGAGCGCACAGCGGGTATTCGCAGCACTCGGTCGCCTACCACGGACATACCTATAACCAACGGACATACGTGCATGGTGACCATAGCTTCACGCGCGCATACGCCGGTTACGGGTATCGCGGACTGATGTTCGACAACTATCTTCCGCTTTACTCCTACGATCCGTGGTTTTACGGATGGGCCTATTACCCCTGGGGAGCCCCTGTCGGGTATGGGTGGGGATGGGAGGGTTCGCCGTGGTTCGCATTCTATGGGGGATTCTTCTCTCCCTGGGCCGCGTATCCGAGCGGCGCCTACTGGCTGACGGACTATTATCTCGGCCAGACGCTTGCCAACGGCTACCAGATGGAAGCTCCGGCAGACGGCGGAGAGCAGGGAGGCGGCTACGCCGGGGATGGAGCCGGAGCGGCGGGGGGCGACGAGGCCTATGCCCAGGCCGATACGCCCATCACTCCGGAGATCAAGCAGGCCATCGCCGAGGAGGTTGCGCAGCAACTGGCCTATGAGAATGCCGCCGCGGCGCAGCCGGACCAGGCGCCCTCGCTCGACGGCTTGCCGCAGGTGCTGGTGGCCAACCATCTGTTTGTGGTGAACCAGGGCCTGAACGTGGCCACCGCGGACGGACAGCAGTGCGGGCTTTCGACAGGAGACGTGATCAAGCTGGTGGCCGCGCCGCCGGAGGGGTCGGCGACAGCGGACCTGATGGTGGTCAGCAGCCGGCGGGGCGATTGCCCGGCCGGGCTTATCGTCACCCTGTCGCTCGAAAACCTTCAGGAGATGCAGAACAACTTCCGCGCCCAACTGGATTCCGGCTTGCAGAGGCTACACGCGCAGCAGGGCCAGGGCGGATTGCCCGCGGCCCCCTACGCGGCCATCGCCGCGCCGCCCAGGCCCGTGGATGCGCCTCCGGCGGACAACGAGAATGTGCAGGCGCTTCTCGATGCCCAGCGGCAACAAGCCGACCAGGCCGAGACCGGCGTGACGCAGGCGGCCTTCGCCGGCCCGCAGTAGCGCGGCCTTCGCGGCGCAGACCATTTCACGGCGGAAGCAGGGAGAAATCCCTGCTTCCGCCCATTGCCATGAAAAGGAGATGAAATCATGAAGATAAGGAATTTGTTTTTGGCGGGTCTTTTGGGCGGGATCGCTTTCACTCTCTATGCGCAACAGCCCGTTGCGCCCCCGCCCAGGCCGGCCGCAGACGCGCCCGCAAACGCCGAGGTGCTGAAGCTGCTGCGGGCTGCGATGCCGGAGAGCGTGGTCCTGGACAAGATTCGCGCCACCACGGACAAATTCGATACCTCCGTCGATGCGCTAATCGCGCTCAAACAGGCCGGCGCGACGGAAGCCGAACTGAAAGCCGTGCTGGCGCAGGGCGCAGCATCCGCTGAGCAGCCGCCCGCTGCCGCGCCCGCCGCCAGCGGCCCATCCCTCGCCGAGACCATGAAGTTCATCCAAGAGAAGCTGAAAGAACAGGGCCAGGTCGAGTTCGTAGAAACCGTCAGTGTCCAGAATCAGCCGGGAGTAACAATCCGTATCAGTGCCCGCAGCAAAGACGACGACGTTGTGGCCGACCCGGCAGCCTGCACACTGCACGCCGCCGGCACATACGACCAGAGCATGGTAACTTCGGCTGGAGGCAAAACGGTTGCCACCGAGGACCAGCATTCGTACCTGGCCGGGACAGCCGCCTTCAAGGATGTGGAAAAGATCACCGTCGAGAGCATACTGGATTTTTCGAATCGTCATTTTGCGGAATCTGGCCACCCTGAATTCACGGCGACAGCAGCGACCCCCGTCTTCTTCGTCGAACTCTCGGCTGCGAAAACCCTCTTCACCCGTCATGAAACCAACACTATAGGCAACAAAGCGCCGGTGGTTACCGACGAACCGTTGAAGGAGGCCGGATTAGTCTTCCGTGATGAAGAGATGGCTAACCGCGTCGCCAAGGCGATGCTCCATGCCGTCGAACTATGCGGCGGCGGCAACAAGGACCCCTTTTAACAGAAGCAAAAGGAAACCAATCATGACAAAATCCATCCACATCGCCGCACTCACGCTGCTGCTCTTTGCGGCGGCAGCAGCCGTCTCCCAAAACGCCGTTGCGCCCCCGCCCAGGCCCGCGAATGACGCGCCCGCCAACGCCGAAGTTCTGAAGCTGCTGCGGGCTGCGATGCCGGAGAGCGTGGTCCTGAATAAGATTCACGCCGCAACCGGCAAGTTCGATACCTCAGTCGATGCGCTGGTCGCGCTCAAGCAGGCAGGCGCCAGCGATGCCGAACTGGGCGCGGTGCTGGCTCAGGGCGCAGCGCCCGCCGGCCCATCGCCCGCCGTCGCGCCAACCACCAGCGGCCCATCCCTCGCCGAGTCCATGCAGTTCATCCAGGACAAGCTGAACGGCCTTGGCAACGTCGCCTTCGCCCAGTTTCTCCAGAACACAAGCAACGGCGGCACAGGGACCAAATCCCTCACAAACGAGATCAGCAATGTTGTTGCCGACCCGAACCAGTGCAGTATCTCCTACCATCGGAAGGCGACAAGTAATGGTTCAACCTACAAGGACGAGAATAGCGTGTTCTCGCTGCGCGATGTCCAGGACATTGTGGTAACGCCCGACGAACCGTACGAAACCAAATGGCAGGTGAAGAGCGGCTACCCCAACGTTATCGTCACATCCACCAGCCCGCCCATAACAGCGCTGGTGGCGCGCCACGCGCATGGCGAGGAGAGCTTCTTCCTTTTCACCGACGCCGATCTTGCCGACCGCGTAGCCAAAGCCATGGTTCACGCCGTTGAACTCTGCGGCGGCGGCAGCTAAGATCAGTTTTGAGCCGGGAACGGGGCCATGAGCCAACATGCGTATGGCCGCGAAGTTGAATTCGCGGCCATAACGGTGCTCGATGAGGCTTAATACTTGACGATGGCGGCGAAGGAGTCGGGCTTGAGGCTGGCTCCGCCCACCAGAGCGCCGTCGATCTCTTCCTGGCCGATGAGGGCTGTGGCGTTGTCGGGCTTGACGCTGCCGCCGTAGAGGATGCGCATGGCTGCGGCGACCTCGGCGCCCAGCAGCCTGGCTACTTCGGCGCGGATGATCTTGTGCGCGTCGACGGCCATCTCCGGCGTGGCGGTCTTGCCGGTGCCGATGGCCCACACCGGCTCATAGGCGATGACGATGGGGCCGGCGGCCTCGGCGGTGATGCCGGCGAATGCGCCCGCGATCTGGGTCTTTAGCACGTGCGCGGTCTTGCCGGCCTCGCGTTCCGCCAGAACCTCGCCGATGCAGACCACCGGCACAACGCCGTGCTTGAGCGCGGTGTGCAGCTTCTTATTGACGATCTCTTCGGTCTCGGCAAAGTACTGGCGGCGCTCGGAGTGGCCGATCAGGGTGTGCGTACCGCCCACGGCCTGGAGCTGACCCACAGAGGTCTCGCCGGTGTACGCGCCTTCCTCGGCAAAGTGGATGTTCTGCGCGCCGACGGCCACGTTCGAGCCCTTGGCGGCTGCAATCACCGTGGGCAGCAGCACGGGCGAGGGAAACAGGGCAATCTCGTCGCGGGTGTGGCCGACAACAAGGGGCAGAAAGGCATCGACGAAGGCCTTGGCTTCGGCGGGCGTCTTGTACATCTTCCAATTGGCGGCAATCAGTGCTTTGCGGGGCATTTTTCCTAAAACTCCTCAGGCTGATTCTAGTGGATGGAATTCAGGGTCCCGGGTGACGGCGGGCACAACGGGGGCTGTGTTGCGCTGTGAAGTGTGCTAAAATTATGACTATAGTCTGTGACCATGGGAGGAATTGCGATGCAAGCAACCATTGCTGCCGGGGAGTTCAAGTCGAAGTGCCTGAAACTGCTGGACCAGGTGGCCGAGAAGCGGGAGACGCTGGTCATCACCAAGCGTGGTAAGCCTGTGGCACAGGTGACACCAATCCCAGCACAGGAAAATATCGTCGGGTCGATGAAGGGCAGCGTGCTGTGGATGGGCGACATCATCTCTCCGATCGATGTTGAATGGGATGCAATGAAATGACCGCTTCGGAGAAGGACAGATCGCCCCTCTTACTTGTCGACACGCACACGCTTATCTGGATGGTGGAAGAGGCTCCCCGGCTGGGAGCGCAGACCGCCGAGGCGCTGAACAGGGCTGGATGGGAAAACCGGATTGCGGTCAGCGCGATTACGCCGTGGGAGATCGGACTGGTGGTGAGCAAGGGGCGCTTGCAGCTTGGAGCCGACGTGATGGAGTGGATACGCGAGGCGCTGGCAAAACCGGGCGTGCAACTGGCCCCGCTCACGCCGGAGATTGCCGTCGCCAGCACCCGCCTGCCGTTTGAGATGCACGCCGATCCCGCGGATCGCATTCTGGTTGCCACGGCGAGGCATCTCGGCGCTACGCTGGTCACGGCCGACAAGGCTTTGCTGGAGATGGCGAGACAGGGGCACTTTGTGGGGATGGATGCGGGGGCTTAGGGCTCTTTGTGCTATCCCACCCTTGCCGCAAAGAACACGTCAAGGATGGGGCACCCGCCACCGGCTATGGCTCTATCTCACCCTGGGCGTTGACCGGTACGAAATCACCATTGACGAAGCGAAACCCGCTCTTGAGCAGCTCGCGCTGCACTTCCGCCTCGGACACCTTCTCAATAAGCACCTCAGTTAGTCTCCTGAGTCGCCTTCGCTTCGACTCCGGGCCCCAGGCGCCCCATAGGCCGTCGATCGCGTTTTCTTGCGGCGGCCTTCTCGTGCCATAGCCGGAATCGTCTGTTCCGTCAGGGATCAGACCGAGATCCCATCCCGCAGCGCCAGCGAGGATGCGGATTTTAGCGGCTGGGCACTGGTGCAGTATCAGCCGCATCGAACCGTAAATCTGCGTCACTTCTTCGTCGGAAAGAGCGGATGGCATCGTTTGGTCTCCTCTAAGACTTGTAAACGCGTCGTTGCGCCCCCGGTTCAGCTTAGCGAGCGCATCGATCCCGAATATAGAGGAGCACCGCTATCGCGGTAGGTCAATTCTCTACATCGTTCCATGTATTTCGTGTAGTGAGAGGTGGGGCACCCGGCTATCGGCTCCTTGCGCGTTGTATGCGTCTTTCGAGCCGTTCGCTTTCCACGCGCTGCTGTCGCTCTTCCGTCGTTTCAGAGGGTTTCTTGAAGATGGCATGATACAGCCAAGGATCTGCGGAGACTAAAGTGTCGCAGTCGCTAACAGGATGCTTGAATGTCTGGTCAGCGGGTCTTGCGGGGAAGAACGCGACCAGTTCCCACCCGTTGCTGCCCATGGAGTTGAGCGCCTTTTGAACTGAAGCATTTCCGCTTTGGGGACCGTAAAACCACTCAAGAACATCCGGTTGATGTTGAGTGTTGATAGTAGCTATTTTGTAGTCCCATTGGTTCATTTGTCACCCTCAGCCCGTCTGGCGTCCGCTACCGTCCCTAAGTCTGCGGCGGTTGGCTCGTGTTTCCCCCTGTCTGACGTAGGTCTTCAACTTCTTTTTAACCGGCTTCTTCCGCATAATAATGTCCTCCGCCTTCACTGTGCCGCAGAAAGCCTCTTATGGCAAGTTTTCCGGTAGCCGGGTGTCCCAGGTCCCGCTTTTGGGACCTGGAAAAAACGAAATCTTTGCGAACGGATAGTGAGCGTCTGCCGCACCGCAGGTGCTACTTATCCGTCAGCGCTTCCACACCGGGGAGTTTCTTTCCTTCCAAAAACTCAAGCGAAGCGCCGCCGCCGGTGGAGATGTGGGTGATCTGGTCGGCTACGCCGGCCTGGTTGATGGCGGAGACACTGTCGCCGCCGCCGATGATGGAGATGGCTGCCTTGTTGGCCGCAACGGCGTGGGCGATGGCGTTGGTGCCCACGGCGAAGCGGGGGAACTCGAAGACGCCGGCCGGGCCGTTCCAGACGATGGTGCGGGCGGTCGAAACCACCTCTTCAATCGCAGCGATCGACTTGGGACCGATGTCCAGGCCCTGCCAGTCGGCGGGGAAGTTGACCGAGCAGTCCCACGGCTGGGTGTTGGCGTCGGGGGCGAAGTTATCGGCGAGGATGTTATCGACGGGCAGCAGAAGCTGGACGCCTTTGGCCTTGGCCTTGTCGATGGCCGCTTTGGCCATGTCGATCTTGTCCTCTTCGACCAGAGACTTACCGGTTGTAACTCCCAGGGCGCGCTGGAAGGTGTACGCCATGCCGCCGACGATGACCAAGGTGTCGACCTTGTCGAGCAGGTTATCAATGACGTCGATCTTGCCGGAGATTTTGGAGCCGCCGATGATGGCCACGAAGGGCTTTTCGGGCGATTCGAGGGCCTTGCCGAGGTAGGTGAGCTCCTTTTCCATCAGCAGGCCGGCGACGGCGGGCGAGAGGAAGTGGGTGATGCCCTCGGTGGAGGCGTGGGCGCGGTGGGCGCTTCCGAAGGCGTCATTGACGTAGACCTCGGCCAGCGAGGCCAGAGCCTTGGAGAAGGCCGGATCGTTGGCTTCTTCCTCGGCGTGGAAGCGGAGATTTTCCAGCAGCAGCACCTGGCCGGATTCGAGCTGGCGCGCCATCTCAGTGGCTACTTCGCCGATGCAGTCCGGAGAGAAAGCCACGTTGACTGTCTCGCCCAGCGCCTTGTCGAGCAGCTCGCGGAGCCGGTCAACCACCGGGCGCAGCGAGTACTTGGGATTGGGCTTGCCCTTGGGACGGCCCAGGTGCGAGGCCAGGATCACCTTGGCCTTGTGCCGGAGGGCGTAGACGATGGTGGGCAGCGTGGCCACAATGCGGGTGTCGTCGGTGATGGCCGAGCCGTCTTCAGTGAGCGGCACGTTGAAGTCGACGCGGATGAAGACCCGCTTGTTGGCCAGATCGATGTCGCGAATGGAAAGCTTGGGCATGGTGCAAACCTTTCTACAGTGAACAGTGGACATTGAACAGTGGAAAGGGACAGTGGGCAGTGCTCAGTCCGCGTCGGGAATGACGGCTTCCATCTCGATCTCAGCGCACCACTTGGGGCTGAGCAGCGCGACGACAATCATGGTGGAGGCGGGGCGGATGGTGCCGAAGAACTCGCCGTGGACGCGTCCCACGGCCTCCCAGTCCTCGGCATGAGCCAGATAGATGCGGGTGCGGACGACGTCGTTGAATGTGGCGCCAGCCTCGGCAAGCGCGGCGGCGGCGATTTCGAAGATGCGGCGGGTTTGGCCGGCTGGGTCCAGATCGTCGGCGCCCACCGGGCCGGTTCCGGAGAGGTGAACGGTGTTCCCGATGCGAACAGCGCGGGAAAAGCCGATGATGGGCTCGTAGGGAGAAGTGCCGGGAATGATTTTTCTCATGGGTTTTTCAAGGTGTTACGAGGGATCCCACCCTAGCCGCAAAAACAAAGACGCGGCGAGGGTGGGGCACCCAGGTTCAAAGGCCAGGAATCAGTGGCCGGGGATCGAAAAAACTGACCACTGACCACTGTTCACTGACCACTGTTACAGGCCCTTCTTGGCCAGGAAGCCGATCAGGTCGACGACGCGGCTGGAGTAGCCCCACTCGTTGTCGTACCAGCTGAGCACCTTGACGAGGTTGCCGACCACCTTGGTTAAAGGCGCGTCCACAATCGAGCTGCGCGCGTCTCCCTTGAAGTCGGAGCTGACCAGCAGGTTCGAGTCGACGCCCAGAATGCCCTTGAGTTCGCCCCCGGCGGCTTTCTTGAAGGCGGCGTTCAGGGCTTCGGCGGTCACGGGCTTCTCGGCGATGTAGGTCAAATCGACGACCGAGACGTTGGGGGTTGGGACACGGATGGCGAAGCCGTCCAGCTTGCCGGCGGTCTCGGGAATGACCAGCTTGAGGGCCTTGGCGGCGCCGGTCGAGGTGGGAATCATGCTCAGGGCGGCGGCGCGGGCGCGGCGCAGATCTTTGTGCGGGAAGTCGAGGATGACCTGGTCGTTGGTGTAGCTGTGGATAGTGGTCATGATGCCGCTTACGAGGCCAGAGGTCTCGAGGATCACCTTGACGACCGGCGCCAGGCAGTTGGTGGTGCAGCTGGCCATGGAGAGGACGTTGTGCCTGGCCGGATCGTACTTGTCCTGGTTGACGCCGAGCACGATGGTCAGGTCTTCGTTGCTGGCCGGAGCGGAGATGATGACCTTCTTCACGGTCGCGCCCAGGTGCGCCTTGGCCTTGGTCCCGTCGGTAAAGTGGCCGGTGGATTCGACGACGATCTGCGCGCCAACTTCAGCCCAGGGCAGCTTGGCCGGGTCTCTCTCGGCCCATACCTTGATCTTCTTGCCGTCTACGGAGATAAAGTCCTCGCCGGCGGTGATCTCATTCTTCAGGTTGCCCAGGATCGAGTCGTACTTGAGCAGGTGCGCCAGCGTTGCCGGGCTGGTCAAGTCGTTGACGGCGACAAAATCAATCTCGGGATTGCCAAGTGAGGCGCGCAAAACGTTGCGGCCAATGCGGCCGAAGCCGTTGATACCAACCTTAACTGCCATGTGTGATTTCTCCTTCGTAGTCGGTGAGGCTGTGGTTTGAGCTTGTTCAGATTTGCTGCGTTCGGCGGCTGGAGCCGCCCCAGAAGGCAATTCCACCAAACCCATGATCGTAACACTCTCATCCGGGGGGGACGAAATGAAAACCCATTCGTTCCCGATTCCGCACGAAAAACCGCTCACCGCTAGGATGCCTTTCCAGGTACGGGACTGTATGTGACGGCGTGCACACCATTTGCAGCGCCCATGGGAAGTATGGTATTCGGATATCTATGCATGGGTTGAAGACGGCATGAGAAGACGCTCCAGACACACTCCCAATACCTCGGAATCCACAGGCAAGATCGGCCAGGAACTCCCATCGAATCAACCGGCTCCGCTGGTGCCGTTCTATCCAGACGATCCCCCGGCCGCGGCACCGGCCCCGCAGCCCCGCGCGCACAGGACTCAGTATTCCCCGCCTGCGGCGACACCCCGGCCCGCGGCCCCGGTGCGGCCCCCGAAGCAGGAGCGGCCCGCAAAGCACGAATGGAATGAACCGGCCGACTCAGGCCGTCTCGAGCTCGAGACGCAGCCGGAGATGCCCTCCGCGGCTCCTCCAGAGCCCGAGGCCGCAGAGCGCTCGCCGCAGGCTCCCAAGGGGTACGTGGTGCTGGCCATCGGGCTGCCCGGCTCGGGCAAGACCACCTGGTTCCGGCGCCGCGGCGTTACCCCTCTATCGAGCGACCTGCTGCGCAATATCCTCTTCGACGATGTGGAGGAGCAGCGCTACCAGGGGCTGGTCTTCTCCACCCTGCGGTCGCTGTTGCGGGCAAGGCTCATCGCCCGCATGCCGTGGAACTATGTGGACGCGACCAATCTTTCCATCCACGAACGGCGCCAGTGGATCAAGATGGCTAAGAGCTTCGGCTACGAGGTGCAGGCGGTCTTCTTCGACGTGCCGCTGGAGGTTTGCCTGGAGCGCAACAGCAAGCGCGACCGCTCGGTGAGCGAGGACGTGATGCGCAAGATGGCGGAAAAGCTGAAGCCGCCGGTCTTTGAAGAGGGTTTTGAGAAGATCACCGTGGTGCGCGTGAAGAGCGCGGAGTGAAGATGAAACAGCGTTCTATGATTCATGCCGCAATCCGCTGCGTCGTTATCGCATCAATCGCAATCATGCCGATTCCCGCAGGCACGCAAACAGCCCGAAAGCCCGCAGCAAATGACGACGTACGATCCTGCCGCGATTTCGTGCAGGATTTCTACGACTGGTATTCGAATCAATCTTACGAAGTAGATCGGATGAATGATCCAAACTTCAAGGGCAGCGAGATGCCAAGTATGGAAGTAATCCTTCGGCATCGTCCGCAATTATTGAGCGCTAAATTACAAAGGCTACTGAGGGCGGATGCTGAACTTAAGAGAAATGCAGATGGAATTGTCGGCTTGGAGTTCGATCCGTTCCTGAACGACGGCAATGGAGGCACGAGAATGAACACGCCGCGGTATCTGATTCAGAATGTGGTTCTGAAAGACAAGCTGTGTCTCGTAACATTCAAGAGCGTATGGCCGAGTTCGGGAATTCGGCCGGAGTTGCTGAAACGCGATCAGGCTGGATCTTCGTTAACTTCCATTACAGTTATTACTCAGAAGACGGAAAGACTAAGGCCGTTTACACAGAAGACGGAAAGACTAAGGATCTGCCGGACGATGACTTGATCCACATTCTGAGCCAGTAACGCATCGAGGATTTCCCAATGAGCACTTCCCCTGTTCCATACATCGAACCCTGGCTGCGCGGAACCTACGCTGAAGTTCCGGCCCTAGGCCGCGCCGTGCTGCACGCGCTTGATCTGGCCCTCGACGATCTCACCAAATGGACCGAAGGGCTGACCGATGCGGAAGTTCACGCGCAGCCGTTGGGGCTGACGCCGGTGGCCTTTCATCTGCGGCATATTGCCCGCTCGACGGACCGGCTGCTGAGCTACGCAGAAGGCAATCAGCTTTCCGCCGAACAGTTGACGGCGCTCAAGGCAGAGCAGACCGGCGACGAGCCTCTTGCCGTCCTGTTATCCGAGGTCGAAGTTTCCTTCAGCAACGCGGCGGACCGCGTGCGCGTGCTGGCCACGGCGAACTTCGATACCTTTCGTGGCGTGGGCCGTAAGCAGTTGCCGACCAGCATCGGCGGCGCGCTGATTCACGTGGCAGACCACACGCAGCGGCATGTGGGGCAGGTGGTGACCACGGCCAAGGTGCTGAAGGCGCTGCGGGCGTAGAGCAGATCTTTCATCGCTGCGGAGATTCCCATTGGCCAGAGTTGGCGGAGTTGAAGATGGCTTCGATGACGGCCATGTTACTGATGGCGTCTTCGACTGAGACGGGGACTTCGGCGCCTTCCAGAACGGCTTTGGAAAAGGCATCGCCCTGCAAGGTGTACTGATCGCAGACGGGGAAGGTTTCGGTGGTGATGCCGCCGCCGAAGAGATCGCCACTCAAGTCGATGAAGAGGCGAGTGGGGCGGTCGGGAGGCGCGTTGAAGGGAATTTCAATCTCGATGCGCCCGCGGGTGCCTAAGAAGTGGATGCGCTGGTAAGGGACCAACTGCGTGCTGCAGGTGAAGATGGATTGGCCGCTGGGGAAGTCGAGAATTGCCGAGGTGAGGCGGTCGATGCGCATCTGCGGATCGCGGTCGACAAGGGCTACGACGCGGGTGGGCTCCTGCGCGAATGCGTAGCGCGAGGCGTGGATGAGATAGCAGCCGATGTCCAGGAGGGCGCCGCCGCCGCACTCGACATGGCTGCGGAAGTTGGATGGGTCGATGTTGAAGTAGCTGAAGAAGCCAACGATGGAGCGGAGTTCTCCGATGCGATGCTCGTCGAGCAGTTCGCGGAGGCGGAGCCACTGGGGATAGCTGCGGATCATGAAGGCTTCGCCGATTTTGACTCCGGCGCGGGAGCGAACGGCGAGTAGGGTCTCGGCTTCAGCGACAGTGAGGCTGAGCGGCTTCTCGCAGAGGACGTGCTTGCCGGCTTCGGCGGCTTTGATGGTCCAGGGGACGTGAAGCTGATTGGGAAGAGGATTGTAGACGGCGTCGATATGGGGGTCGGCGAGGAGCTCTTCGTACGAGCCGTAGGCTGTTGGAATGCCAAGAGCGGCTGCCGCCTCTTGAGCCTTGGCCAGATTGCGGGATGCGATGGCCCCGACGCTGGTGTATTGGCCCCGCTGCATGGCGGGGATGACTTTCCTGAGGCCGATGTCGGCGGTGCTGAGAACTCCCCAGCGGAGTTTATTAGGCATGGTGGTAATGATAAAGGAATTGAAGGGCAAGGAAGAGCAGCGCATAACGATTCCGGGGACTCATCCGTCATCCGCATCCGGCAACGAGGCAGACGGCGTCTGGAGAGTCGCGGTTTTATCGTGCCAGGCATCCCGGCCCGCGCAGAGCACTCAACAGGCGTCTGTCGGCGTTAGCGGGAAGGCTGAGGGACAACTTCAATTGCATTCACAAGCGGGTAGTTCGCCACCGGAGTGAAATAGAGTTCGATCTTGCCTTGGGCAGTGGCTTGTACGCTGTCGAATGTTTTCATCACCGGGCCCCCGCCGTTCTCCCTTAAAATATCGAAGTTCTTGAGCAGCATGGAGCCATTGCAGGAGACATCGAAGATGCGGCTGCCCACTCCACCGCGCCCGTTATTGTGTTCGCCGAACCAGGGCTCAAGAAAATATAGATTCACGCGATAGAGCCGCAGGGGGAGAACGGGAATGATGTAATGAAAGTGGCCGATGCGATCGGAGCCGTATATACCGGGGTTAGCGGTGTTCCCAGGCATTCCAGTTCTGCCCCCGATGAAATAGCGGTCAGATAGCCAGATCCTCTCCGCCGAATCTTTATACGATCGAGGACCAGCGACGATGCGCACGGGCAGCAACTCCGCCGAAGGAGCCGGTAATATCTCGACGCCATTCAATATCGAGTCATGTCCAAAGAAATCCAGGTGGACGGCGCCATCGCTTTCAGGCTCGACGCGTGTGAGGATTCGTGTTGTCGCAACTCCTGCTCCGGTCGCGTCGTCAACCACGTCGAGATTTATGGCATCGCTTCCATTGACCGAGAACGACACGTTGCGAGTGGCGTCTGGAAGGCCAGCCGTCTCAGCGAACAGAAGATGGACTTCGTAGAGGCCCGGCTTCACGGGAAATTGGCAGTGGAAACCCCCTTGCAGGCCGCCTAAATAAATGTACGGGTCTTCCGTGGCCTCAATCTTCCGGTCCGGAACAGTAAACGGAGTTCCTCCCGTGCAATACTCGCCGGAGGTCCATTTGATGCTGGAGCTATCCACATAAGGATCCCGGCCGCTGCCGATCAAAGCATGGAAGCTCTCGCCCGGGAGCGGCGCAGAGGGCGAGGGAACCAGGGACGCCGGAACTCCGGCCGCGCGCTCCTTGGAGTGTCGAACGGAAAAGACCGCGCCGAGCAGGACGGCGGCCACCGCCGCAAGAATAATCAGTATCTGCCATCGACGCCGCCCGAGAAACGGGAAAGGCAGTGCATCGCCGCGGACAGCTATTATTGCCGGAGCCGGACCGTGGTCGAACTCGATGGGGAGAAGAGCGTGATTGGATTGGCCCGCGCCAGAATCCGCCTCCTTGTGAATGAAGGATGGGGCGTAATTTCCGGCGGGAATGAGAATGTGCACCGGGCGGCTCGCGCCCTCGTTCTGGTACACCTCCAGCAGGCGTTTTCTTAAGGAGTGGATCGTCACCCGGACAATCGTATCTACCTGGGGGTCGAAGTCACTGCGCCGCCCCAAGGCTTCGATCGCGATGGTGTGCTCGTTGATCTGGTCCAGTTGATTCTCGAAGTATTTTTCACAGACGCAGGTCAGAACGCGGACTGCATTATTCGCGCGGCCGAGAACGCCCGAAGTCAGCAGCCAGCTCAGTTCCTCCCTTTCTGCTTCAACCTTCCTCACCGGCTCCAGCATCTGCCCCTTCCCATGTTCCGTTCATGACAATCAATTGTACTACCGTCCCCATCAATCTCAGTTGGCGCCCAGTTGGCGGTGGCTGCGGGTGCTCCAGCGGATCCGCAAATCCTCTATTAACAATACGCTTACCGGGACTTTAACAATATTAACATTTCAGGAGGTCTGCCTTCAAACCGTCGCAACCCCCATATTTTTCAATGCATTCTGGGCTGCAGAAAGTATTCACATCGGCCCTCGCATTTTTCACTTCCAATTTACATGACACATCGGGAACGAGGTTGCTATCTTTACTGTCAACAATTCGAAACCCAGAAGCCCGGCGCTCCGAATCGCAGTTGATGGATTTGAGCGGAGTGCGGGAACGCGTGTGAGGGCGACAGGTGGCGACTCGTTCAGACAACAGAAACACTCTGGAGGCATCAAAAGTGAATACACGCAATTTGGCAAGATACTCGCGGCTATGCGCGAGCGCTCGAATCCTCTCGGCGCTCGTCTTCATTCTCACCGGCAGCATCATCGCGTTTGGACAGCAGATCACCGGAACCATCGTCGGTACGGTGAAGGATCAACAAGGCGCGGTGGTCAGCACGGCCACCGTGAAGGCAACCAACGTGGATACCGGGTTCTCCCGGTCGGCGCCGACAAACGGCTATGGGCAGTACCGCATCGATTTCCTTCCCGTGGGCAGGTACACCGTCGCGGCGTCGGCTCCCAGCTTTGAACGCTTTGTGCAAGAGAATATCGCCCTCAACGTGGACCAGACGCTGACGGTTGACATCCCACTGACCGTGGGCGCGCAGTCTGAGACCATCACTGTCACTGAGGCGCCCCCGCTGATCAATACGTCTGACGCGGTATTGGGCAGAACCATTGAGCCGTCCGAGATCATCGGCCTGCCTCTGGTCAATCGCAATGTATACACCGAACTTTCCCTCACGCCGGGCGTGATGGCCAATAACCAAAGCTCCACCTCGAACCCCGCCGGTTCGCCCCAAATGACCGTTGGAATTGCGTCCACTGCTGTCCAGATCAACGGCGGGCTCGACTCCGGCAACGGAACCGTCGCCTTTTACCTGGATGGCGGCAACAACATTACCGGTATGCGCAACTACGGAAACCCGGCGCCCAACCCCGACGCAGTCGAAGAGTTCCGCGTAGAGACCAGCGCATTCTCGGCGCAATACGGCGAATTCTCCGCCGCCGTCGTCTCGGTGATCACAAAGTCGGGAACAAATAAGTTTCATGGTGGTTTGTTCGAGTTCAACCGCAACACCGACTTCAATGCCTGGCAGTGGCATCCGGCGGTTGGCGCAATCAAGGCGCCTTACCACCGCAACAACTTTGGTGGAACCTTCGGCGGCCCCATCAAGCACGACAAGGCCTTCTTCTTCGGCAGCTATGCCGGTCTGCGCCAGGTGCAAGGAGGAGTGGTCTCAGGCGGTGTGACGCCCACGGCTGCCGAGCGCCTGGGCGACTTTACCGCGGACACGACCCTCCCCTCTGCCTCCCGTGTTTACATGCCGGGAACCCACAAAACGGTTCTCGCGAATGGAGTAAACGCCGGCCCCGGTTGCCAGCCCGCGCTTATTGGCCCTCTTACTGCGGGATATTGCATCCCGACCGGCAGCCTGGACCTGACCGCTGCAAATTTTTTGAACATAAACAACACAATCGGTGTTTCCGTTCCATTGCCCAACGGCCCCCAGGTTCTAAAAACTGGCGGCGGGCAATACAGCACCGTATACGTCACTCCGACAGACGAAGACGAATACCTGGGCAAGTATGACCAGAACCTCGGCGACAAGGACCATGTGGGAGTGACCTACTTTTATACCAATACCGCGTCAACTCCCAGCGGAGGCGGCAACATCAATTGGACCGGAAATCAGTCCCGCTCGAAACAGACGAATGCCAACATCAGCGACGTTCACACCTTCAGCCCCAGCACGGCCAATCAGCTCTGGCTCACGTTCACGCGGGCCATGGGCGGACGCGTTCTCATCCCTGTGACCGGCCCAGGCAACCAAACCCTCGGCAGTTTCGGCTCGAACTTCCTCATCCAGGGACCGGCCGGACTGCCCTATCTAAACGGTGCTGGCTTTAGCACGGGGAACCCGAACGCCGGCCCGGTCACGGGTTCCGACAACTATGAGTTACGCGACGTAGTCAGCATGACCAAGGGCAAACACAACCTTTCCATTGGCGGTGAGTACGCTCTCGACAAGACCATGTTCGAAGCCAATCTGAATAATTATGGCGACGTTGGCTTCTCGACCTCCGCGCCCACGAGCACGGGTGTTGCGATTGCGGACTTTGTCACCGGCCAAATCAGCTCATTTGAGCAGGACACGACTTATACCACGCATCTGAGCACGTGGCACTACGCGGTGTTTGCGCAGGACAACTACCGGATCACGCCACGGTTCACGGTCAACCTTGGACTCCGGTGGGACATCGATACGCCTCCCGTCGACTCCCATGACAGGACATCGTCGTTTGTTCCCGGCCAGCAATCTACTATTGTTACGAGTACGAATTCGGTTGTGCCGCTCGGCCAGGTGTTCCCTGGGGACAGCGGCATCGGTCGCGGCATCATCAGCACGCAGTACAGCCACATTTCGCCTCGTGTCGGTTTTGCATTCGATCCGTTTGGGGATGGCAAGACCGCAATTCGCGCCGCGGCGGGCATCTTCTACGGCTCTCCCAGCGGCAATGAGTGGAACCAGCCCGGCAACGCCATGCCGTTCTCCATTCGCAACGGCTTTGGCTCCGAAACATCCCTCACCAGTATTTACAATGTCGGTTTCCCAACCACCGCTCCCGGTGGCGGCATCTTCCCGTACATCTATACGCCGTCCAATCCGAAATTCTACCCGAGCCAAAGCATTGAAGCCATCGGCCCGAATTTTAAAGATTCGTCGGTCTACCAGTTCAACCTCAGCGTGCAGCGGCAATTGCCTGCCAGGATAAGCGTGACGGCAGCTTATATAGGTACTCTTGGCCGTCACCTGTCAACCTTCGTCGACGCCAACTACGCGCCTTACTCAACTGTCGCCAATGGCGGCGGCGCGTTAGTCGGCGGGCTCAGCACTTCAGCGAATAGCCAAGAGCAACGTCGTCAATTCGATGCCGGCATCAACCTTGCGCCTGGCACCCTGAGCGGGATTACCTACCTGATCTCAGACCAGACCTCCAACTATAACGGGCTTCAAGTCTCGGCGACCAAGACGATGTCACACGGCTTCTCAGTCAGCGGTTTCTATGTCTGGAGCCGCGCGCTGGAAAGCGCAAACTTCGTGGAGAATGGAGGACAGAACGCGCAGGATTTCGGCTACTTTGGCAAGCCCTTCACCGCGACCAACGACCACGGCATGCTCGATCAAAACCACAATCCCATTGTCGGCGGCGGCCTTCAGGAAGAAAAAGGCCTCATGGATCAAAACCATGACAGCAATGCGTCCATCTTCGGCATGTGGAACATCGACTACTATCACGGATCGAACAAGATCGTGAAGGGAGTGGTCAACGGCTGGCAGATCACTGCGGTCGCCTATTTGATGAGCGGCGCGCCGTTTTCGATGTCCACGGGAAAAAACAATAACTTTGACACTGCGGGCCAGAGCCGCCCCAACGCGGTTCCTGGCGTTAGCCCCAAACTCGACCCGCACCGCTGCCGGGTTTGCACCGACCCCAATAGCGTATTGACGGCATGGTTCAACACCGCGGCATTCACGCCCAACGGACCTGGCCTGCCAGGGGGCATCGGCCCTGGCAGAGCAGACGGCAACGTGGGACGCGACACCCTGAACGGACCGGGCCTCAAGGATATGGATGCGGGCCTGTTCCGCAACATTACCTTCGGGCGGGGAATGGTCTTCCAGTTCCGTGCAGAAATAACCAACGTCATGAACTGGGTGAATCTCAGCCAACCGAACGGGTCTCTCAGTGCGGGCAGCAACGAAGGCACCATCACCAGTGCGACAGCCACCCAGCGCGTTATTCAGTTGGGCGGCCGGTTGACCTTCTAACCAGTCATTGCATCTACCCATTGCGCCTGCTCCTCGCGAGCAGGCGCAACCTTTATGCGCCCCGCTGCGCCGATGTCAACGAAAAATGAGCAACGGAAAGCAATATGAAACAACGCGTTATCGCGGTTAATGCACAGCCGCAGGTGAATGCAAATGCCAAGAAAGGGAACTTCTTCAGCTGGGAGGTTGCTTCTTGCAGGCAAAGACCGCAGGTCACCACGAATTGCCCTCGATCATGAATCACGGCCTCGACGCGGGGCGCAGGGACGCGCGCGAGACGAAAGTCAGCATAAGTAAAAGCCCGGCGAGGCGCAACTCCACCGCGCAGGTGTCACGCGGCATGGGTGAATGGAACGCCATCGGTTTCCGGTGGCCGCCGGCAAGAGACAGTCACTCGCCAAAAGCCCCGATCCTGGCAACCCATGTGGAAGCCAAAGACTCCCGCTTACAGGCCTGAGACCCAAAGAAGTTATCGATTACAAAGACGACTCAAGGATGTGGCCCATTTTTTCGCGCTTGGTGCGCAGGTAACGCTCGAAGGTTTCCTGGGGCTCGACCTCCGCGGAGACACGCTCGACCACAGCGATGCCCGCTGACTCCAGGGCTGCGACCTTTTCCGGATTGTTGGTCATGAGGCGGACCGAAGTGACGCCGAGCAGCTTGAGGGCCTCGGCCGGCAGCTCGTACTCGCGGCAGTCGGCGGCAAAGCCCAGCTCGACGTTGGCTTCGACGGTGTCCAGCCCCAGGTCCTGCAGTTCATATGCTTTTAATTTGGCCATCAGGCCGATGCCGCGGCCCTCCTGCTGCTCGTAGAGCAGGATGCCCGCGCCGGCCTCGGCGATCTTGCCCAGAGCCAGCTCGAGTTGAAGACGGCAGTCGCAGCGGAGCGAGCCGAAAACATCACCGGTGAGGCATTGCGAGTGGATCCGCACCAGCGGGGGCGCGGAGTGAATGTCGCCCATCAGCAGCGCGACCAGGCCTTCGACCTCGCCCTTTCCCGCATCGTCAGCCGGGCCTTGGTCGCAGGGGCGGGCCGTCAGCCGGCCCTCGAAGCCCAGAATGCGGAAGTCTCCCCAGCGGGTGGGGAAATCCGCCTCGGCGATCTTTTTCACGCTTTCAAATCCCATCATTCCATTTTACGTTGCGCGGATGTGCCGCTGCGCCCGGGGTCATAGGCCGTGAGACGGAGCGGCGACACGGGCAACAATCTCTTGAAAATTGGATACTTGCGCCCACGGCGCGATACATTGATGGGGTGACGGATAATCTCATTCTGATTACGCTGCTGGTCAAACTGGGCGTGGTTGCCTCGGTGGCCAGCGTACTGGCGCGGGTCACCACCTTCCGGCGGCTGTTCTTTGCCGAGAAGCGCAGTCCCCGGCAAACCCTGGCCTTGCTGGCGTTCATTCTGCTGCCGCTTACGCTGGGGGTGTGGATACGGACCACGGTGCCCAACTTTCTAGCCGCCGACATCTCCTTCGAAACGGTCATTCTGCTGGGTCTGCTGGTGGGGCCGGGCTGGGCCGTGCTGGGCGGGGTGGTGCTGTCGGCGCCCGCGGTCTACCACCATGAGTTCCTGGCTCTGCCCTTCGATGCAGCCCTGGGTCTGGCGGCGGGCATCCTGGGCCGCTTTGTCGAGATGGAGGAGATCTGGTCGTTCACGCCGTTCATTGACCTGAGCCTCTACCGCTGGGTGCGGCGCAACCTGCGCCAGCCGCACATCGACCGGCAGTTTCTGATGCTGTTTCTCATCGTGGCGGCGGAGGCGTGCCGGGACTGGCTGGCCCACGCCTTTCCGCACCGGCTGTTTGCGCTGCTCGCCAGCCAATGGTGGCTGCAGGTGCTGGTGTGGCTGAGCGCGCCCATCAATGTGGGCATCGCGCTCAAGGTGTGGAACACGCTGCGCATCGAGATGAAGCTCGAAGAACAGAAGCGGCTGCTGCTGGAAGCCCGCCTCGACGCCCTGCAACGCCAGATCAATCCGCACTTCCTGTTCAACACCCTCAACTCCATCGCCTCGCTGGCGCGCATGAAACCCGAGTTGGCCCGCGAGATGACGGTCAAGCTGGCCAACATTCTCCGCGCCCTGCTCAAGGACCACGATACGTATGTTCCATTGCGCGAGGAGCTGAGCTTTACCGACGACTACCTGGACATCGAGGTGGTGCGTTTCGGCGCCGACAAGCTGAGGGTCGAAAAAGAGATCGACCCGCGCACGCTGGGGGTGCTGGTGCCCAGCATCCTGTTGCAGCCGCTGATCGAAAACAGCATCAAGCACGGGCTGGAGCCGCGCCTCCATGGCGGCACGGTGACACTGCGCAGCCGCCTCGATGGGGAACGCGTGCTGATTGAGGTGGCCGACGACGGCGTGGGCATGGGCAACCGCCCGGCCTCGGCGCTCAGCCGCACCGGCGCGGGCATCGGCATGAAAAACGTGCGCGAGCGGCTGGAGGTGCTCTACGGCAACCAGGCGCGGTTCGAGGTGGTCAGCAATCCGGGGCGGGGCACCCTGGTCTCCATCGAGATTCCGGCCAATCTGCCGGATGCACCGTAACTGCCGCTGGGAACCTGGACGATTCGAGAGCGGAGCCGGTTACTTTGGCGCGGGGGCCTCATGGCGGACTGAATGCGCCCCGCACGGTGCGCGAAGGGAGTTGTGATTAACAAGTTCTACCACCTCCCTCCAGCCTGTTGCATTGTCGGATGTATAGCGCGGTGGAATGGCAAAGACGTACTTGGAGTTGCGCCCAAGTTCGCCGGGGCCGAAAGGAGCTGCGCTCACTGTAATCTCGTCCTTCTCGACTAGGCGCCATTGCGCCCGCGTGAAGACCATGATGGGAATATCCTCGCGGGGATCATCCTCAGTCCATTCACGGTGCCGAATTCTCAGCATCGGACCGCTCGTGGATTCCGTTGAGCCTGGCGACTCACCGCTCCACTGACCGGTGATGATGGAGAACCCCTCCCAGCTTGCGGGCAGGGAGAAACAGAAACCATACTCCGTATTCCTGTATGTGATTGGCGCAGCCTCTTTCTTTGGCGGCGCGGCTTGCCGGTTAGCCGCGCCGGCGAGAGGTTTGCTTGGCTGGAAGTCCTGCGTTGAAGAAACTGGAATGGGGTCCGAGGTAAGAACGCCCGTGCGGGCGCGCGGGGTAATAGGAATCCAAGTGGCTCCGCCGTCGACGGTCGAGGAAAGCCCGCCGGCGCAGTTCATCCAGCCCTTGTCTTCGGTAAGGAAGCTCAGGCTGCAACGCGCAAAGTCGCCCTCTTCATGCTGTGGAGCTATCAAATGGTCGCCAGAGCGAAGTTTCACAAGCACTGGCTTGTCACCCTTGGGCGCGAAGGGAAGTATCCAGACGGAGTCGGCAATCGTGAAGTGAATTACTTCTCCATTGACCAGATTTGACAGCACACGGTCTTGTTTCCACGGTCTTCTTGTTCCGTCTATGGAGGAATAGATTGTTCGGTCTATGGAGGAATAGAGCACGGCGGCCGAGGACGACCCAACGGATGTACGAAAGTTCACGACTTCATAACCGTTTAGGCCATCCAAGAATATCGGGAGTTCGTATCTCCTGCGAGCAGCGGCCCCCATCTCTTTCGGGGCTGGAAAGACTTGATCCGGTGTTATCGATAAGCCGCCGGACCCTACCGGGCCGCCAAAGACAAACAAAAGCAAAGAATCGTCCCCGTATTGAGAAACCACCCAAACGTCCTCGTTCACGGCAGGAAGAATCGCTTCCGCTATGCCTTCAATGCCTCCTCCTGGCTCCCATGTCAGGCCTCCGTCGGAGGTGAAGAACAGAGGGGAACCGGCAGAATCGACTCCAAAGCACAGCCAGCCATGGAGCTTGTCGGCAAAAGCAATTCTCCCGATGGGTGGATCGGCCAGCGTCTCTTCGCCGCGGTCTCGGGCAAAATGCCATTCCGGAAGATGCCCGGCGGTCCATGTGATTCCCCCATCAACAGTGAGGGAAACCGTGAAGGTACAGATGTTGAGCCTGCCGGAGTGCGAGAGAAGGACCCAACCGGTCTTCGCGTCAAGAAAGAGGATGTCAGCGTAGCTGTCGTGGTTCGGGTTCGGCGGGGATATGTCTTTCCAATGTACGCCGTTGTCGGTGGTGAAGAGCAATTGATTGCCGGTGGTGGCCCATCCGGTGTTGGAACTGAGGAGCTTGAAATCCCTTATAGGCAGCGCCGCAACCGGTATCTTGGCGATCTGCGTGGCTCTCAATTGCTGGAGTTGAGGTGTGGGGGCGGCTTGGACGTCCGTTTGCGCTCCCGCGTTGACCGCGCAAAGCATAGCGAACGCAGCAAGTACGGAGAAATAGCGGGCGAGTCTCATGCGCAGTTCCTTTCCGCTGAAAGCGTAGTCTGCCAACTGGAATCCGTCAAATCATCTTTCAGCGCTCTTGCACGGCCCCTCGCGGTATCCTCAAACCATGGTGCGCTTCACGGTGCTGGCTTCGGGGTCGAAGGGAAACAGCACGGTTGTCTCCGGAGGGCGGACGCGGATACTGGTCGATTGCGGGCTGAGCTGCCGGGAGCTGTTCCGGCGAATGAGGCTGGCCGGCGAGGAGCCGGAGACCCTGGACGCCATCGTCATCACCCACGAGCACTCCGACCACGTTGGCGGGCTGGCCGTGACCGCGCGCAAGCTGGGCATTCCGGTGTACTTTACCGAGGGAACGCACCGCGCCTGGATGCGCTGGCTGACGCCGCGGCGGCAGATGACCTATGCCCAGTGGCTGGAGCAGTGCCGCAAGCAGGCCGCGGAGCGCCAGGCGGAGGCGGATGCGGCTCAGGATGAGGGTGAGCCGGACGAGGCCGATCTTGTCGAGGCGGAAGTCGGACGAGTTTCGGGCGCGTCTGCTGACGAGCAACCCTCAGGGGCTAAAGCCCGCGTTGATATTGAAGCATCTACGGCACGACTAAAGTCGTGTTCTGACACAGATCAGGGTTTTTCCGTAGTGCCGTCCTCTCTCAAGGCGGACCCCACCTGGCTCCCGGCGGTCGAGTACTTCCAGGCCGGCCGGCCCTTCGAGATCGGCGACATTGCCATCAGCCCCTTCACCATTCCCCACGACGCCGCCGACCCGGTGGGCTTTGTCTTCCGGGCCGAGGGGGTGCGGATGGGCTTTGCCACCGACCTGGGGTACATTCCGCCCAACGTCAAGGCGCAACTCAAGGACCTGGACCTGCTGCTGCTCGAGTCCAACCACGACCTGGAGATGCTGCGCGACGGCCCCTACCCCTGGGCGGTGAAGCAGAGGGTACTTTCGCGCGTCGGTCACCTCTCCAACGAGGCTGCGGCGGAGTTTCTTGAAAACGAGTACGATGGCCAGGCGGCGTATGTGATTCTGGCGCATCTATCTGAAAGCAATAATCTTCCGGAGCTGGCGCGGGTTACGGCCGAACGCGCCTTGAACGGCCGGGCGAGCCTTTTGGCCAACCGCCTGCTGCTGGCCGCGCAGCATGAGCCTCTTTCTGCTATTTATTTTTAAGTAAATTCGGTTACAATAGTAAGATACACGGGCATCACTCTGTACCAGGTAGATTGGCAAGGGAAACGCCAAGGCAATTTCGCCAAGGCGAGGCAGAGCAGGGTGGGGCGCCACTGAATCCGACACGGCCGGTGGAGCTTCCTACAATCTTGGGCCTTCCGTTGCCAAGTGAGCCGCACGACAACAGAGCGGACGAACACATCCTTTGCAAAGTGAGTCTTTAAGTTATGGCAAGAACCCGATGCACAGACAGAGTCGTAGGCGCCATCCTGGCAAGCTGGCGGTATGACATCTCAGGGATTTACCCGGAGATGCGCAAGGACTACGAACATCATTTTGCCGAATGCGCCCACTGCAGCGCCCGGCAGAAGTTCCACCGCAGCCTGGATGCGACGCTGGCCGTTCTCACTTCGCTGGCGGTATTCTTCTTCCTCTTCGCGCTGGCGGTTCTCCACCACATCAAGCCGCTGGAGCATGTGGCCTTCAAGGTTTTCGGCCTGGATATCTTCGACATGTACCATATGCTGGTGTCGGCGGGCATCGCGGGGCTTTGTTTCTCGGTGATGGCCTTCGCGCTGGTGCTGATGGCCACGCCCGCGCCGTCGTATCTGGGCGGCATCGCGGCCGAGCGCGCCCGGCTCATCGAAGAGCGGCTGCCCGCGGCGATCAAAGCGCTGCGCCTGCGGTAGAGCAACTTCGGCGCCACAAACTTCAGGGCCTCCCCACGCGGGAGGCCCTTGTGTTTGTGCCCCAGACTATTGCGCGATCGGCACGCGCAGGTCGCCGCCGGTCATCTGCCTGGGCTCGTCGAGCTTGAGAATAGCGAGCAGGGTGGGCGAGATGTCGCGCAGCGAGCCGTCCGGGCGCAGGCGGTAGCGGTTGGCTTCTTCGGCCACATAGATGAGCGGCACAGGGTTGGTGGTGTGCGCGGTGTGCGGAGCGCCGGTTACCAGGTCCACCATCTGCTCGGCGTTGCCGTGGTCGGCGGTGATGAACCAACTGCCGTTCTTCTCCTTGATGGCCTTGTAGATGCGGCCCAACTGCGCGTCGATGGCCTCGATGGCCCGGATGGTCGGCTCCAGCTTGCCGGAGTGGCCCACCATGTCGGCGTTGGCGAAGTTGGACACAATCAGGTCGAAGGCGCCGTCGTTGATGGCCTTGACGATGGCGTCGCCGATGGCCTCGGCCTTCATCTCCGGGGCCAGGTCGTAGGTGGCCACTTTCAGCGAGGGAATCAGCACGCGCTCCTCGCCGGGGAAGGGCGTCTCGATGCCGCCGTTGAAGAAGTAGGTCACGTGGGCGAACTTTTCGGTCTCGGCCACGCGCAGGTTGCGCAGTTGGTGCAGGGCGAGCACATTGGCCAGAATGTTATCCAGCGACTCCGGCGGCATGATGATCGGCAGATCGTAGAGCTTGTCGTACTGCGTCATGCACAGGTAATAGAGATTTTTCGGGATTTCGGAGCGGGGGATGGCCAGATCGAGCGCCTCCCAGCCATCCAGGTCGCGGCCGCCCTGCTTGTTCAGTCCGCTCTCGCGCGTCAGCACGCGGGTAATCTCGCGGGCTCGGTCACTGCGGAAGTTGAAGTTGATGCAGACATCCTCGTCGCGAATCCGGCCTACCGGCTTGCCCGCGCCATCCACCACCACGAAGGGAATGATGAACTCGTCAGTGACGCCGTTGTTGTAGCACTCGGTGAGGCGCGCCGCGGCGTTGGGGTATGCGCCGCCCTCGGCCTTGCCGGCGACCATGGCGTCGAATGCCTTGCGCTCGCGCTCCCAGCGCTTGTCGCGGTCCATGGCGTAGTAGCGGCCGCTGACCGTGGCGACTTTGCCCACACCGTATTCGCGCATTTTTTGTTCGAGCTGGGCGATGTAGCCCGCGCCGGAGGTGGGCGGGGTGTCGCGGCCGTCCATGAAGGCATGCACGAAGACCCTCTGCAGGCCGTACTCGCGCGCGGTGCGGAGCAGGGCATAGAGGTGCTCGAGTTGAGAGTGAACGCCGCCGTCCGAGCAAAGGCCGAAGAGATGCAGTTGCCGTCCAGCTTCGCGCGCCCGCTTCATGGCCTGGGCGATGGGCGGGTTTCTGGAGAACTCGCCCGAGGCGATCTGGGCGTCGATGCGCGTGATGTCCATCTGCACGATGCGGCCGGCGCCGATGTTCAGGTGGCCCACTTCGCTGTTGCCCATCTGTCCGTCGGGCAGGCCCACAAAGTGGTCCGAGGCCTGGATCAGCGTGTTGGGGTACTCGCGCAGCAGCTTGTCGTAGGTGGGCTTCTTGGCCAGCGCAATGGCGTTGTTGGCGGTTTCAGCGCGATAGCCCCATCCGTCGAGGATGGTCAGAACGAGGGGACGCTTGGTGGGCACGAAGAAAATACCTCGGAAGGATCGAAGTTCTGACTTCAGGATAACCCGCGACGGGGTGATGGCGTGTGGTTTGGGTCACACGGGAACCACAGGGATCGCGAAAGCCTCATTTCCCGCTGGAAGGACCAACTATCGATCGTCCTAAAAAGGATTGCACCACCACAAAGCTGTCATCCTGAGCGGAGTCCGCTGCGGCGGACGGAGTCGAAGGACCTGCGGTTGCTCTATTCATTGCAACCCAACAGGACTGATCAATCGTTGGGCGTGGCCTCCACGAGGGAGAACTTCGAGGGTAGGTAACGGCCCTTGGATGCGTTCCAGCGGAATTGTCTTCTTTGGACTGTCAGCTTGTCGTTTAGTGTTGTACTGCGAGTTTCTTCGATCACGCGCGAATGTGAATGGCTGGTCGGGATCAACACGAATGTGCTGCGTTGGATAAGATCATAACGCTCATAGGAATGAAGGTGCGGACGGAAGATATTAACGGCCTCTTCGGCATCGAGCTCAATTCTTAGCTTTCCATCGGAAACGGCAAACACGTTGAAATCCTGCATTGAGACGCCTGCTCCGTGGCCCGCGCCTACGTGGTGGACAAGAACCTCTTCAAAGGCAGAATTTCGAATTGGTGCGATCTCAATGGAAACGCTGTCGTCAGAGTGACAGTCTGGTTTTTCCATGTCCGTTACGTGCCAGGACTCGTTTTCGTGCGCCAGCAGATAGATATGAGCATTATCGCGAATGCACGGCAGAAACAGAATCGCATTCTGTCGACGCGATCCTGTGCGAATGAGAATCCAATGAGCGTACGCATTGGCAGTCCGAGTTAACTCGGCTGCTTCCTCCGGTTCGACGCCAAGACTTACAAGCCTCTCGACCTTCTCCTGGGCGTCTCCGGAATCAAGCCATTCTTCCATTTCCCGAGGCTGAGCCGATTCGGGCGGCTTTGCTGTTGCTGACTTTTGAACAAAGTCGGGCTTCGCGGTGGAATCAGGTTGCTGGGCCGACACGTTGAGGCTGAAGAACAGAACGACGAGACCCAAAAGAACGCGGGAGTTCATGGTGGGAACTTTAGCACCGAGATGCGTTATTCGTCGAATATTGCGTATTTGCAAAGTGAGAATAGCAACCGCAGATCCTTCGACTGCGGTCGCTGCGGCGACCTCCGCTCAGGATGACAGTCGTTTTTTGTGCTCCGCTCAGGATGACAGTTCAAAAGTAATATGACAGCCCTATAGGCGAAGGGAGGAAGCCATAGCTTCCTCCCTTCGCGTCAATCAATCGCTTGATTGTTAGCCGTTGTAGTTGAAGCTCTCCAGGCCGAGGTAGACCGCGCCGCCGCCCAGTTCTTCTTCGATGCGCAGCAACTGATTGTACTTGGAGATGCGGTCGGTACGGCTGACGGAACCGGTTTTGATCTGGCCCACGCCGGTGGCCACGGCCAGATCGGCGATGTAGGTGTCCTCGGTTTCGCCGGAACGGTGCGAGATGACCGAGGTGTAGCCGTAGCGGCGGCCCAGGTCGATGGCTTCCAGGGTCTCGGTGACGGTGCCGATCTGGTTGACCTTGATGAGAATGGAGTTGGCCACGCCTTCGTCGATGCCGCGCTGCAAGCGCTTGACGTTGGTGACGAAGATGTCGTCGCCGACCAACTGGATGCGGCTGCCCAGCTTCTCGGTGAGGATGCGCCATCCCGCCCAGTCGTCCTCGGCCAGGCCGTCCTCGAGGGAAACGATGGGATACTGGCGGGTCCAGTTGTCGTAGAAGCTCACCATCTCCTCGCTCGACAGCTCGCGCTTGTCGCTCTTCTTGAAGACGTACTTGCCGGTCTCCTTGTTGTAGAACTCGCTGGAGGCGGGATCCAGAGCAATGGCGATCTGCTCGCCGGGCTTGTAGCCGGCCGCCTCAATGGCTTCAAGGATCACTTCGATGGCCTCGGTATTGGACTTGAGCGAGGGAGCAAAGCCGCCCTCGTCGCCCACTGAGGTGTTGTAGCCTTTCTTCTTGAGCACGCCCTTGAGGGTGTGGAAGGTCTCTGCGGCCCAGCGCAGCGCCTCACTGAAGCGCTCGGCGCCCACCGGCGCGATCATGAACTCCTGAAAGTCCACGTTGTTGTCGGCATGGGCTCCGCCGTTGAGGACGTTCAACATGGGCGTGGGCAGAATGCTGGCGTTCACGCCGCCCAGATAGCGGTAGAGCGGAATCTCCAGCGTCTGGGCCACGGCGCGGCTGGCGGCCATGGAGACGGCGAGAATGGCGTTGGCGCCCAGCTTGGCCTTGTTCGGCGTGCCGTCCAGCGCGATCATGGTCTGGTCGATCAGCCGCTGGTTGAGCGCGTCCATGCCCTCCAGCTCGGGCGCGATCACGGTCTCCACATTTTCCACGGCCTGCAAGACGCCCTTGCCCCCGAAGTGGCTCTTGTCGCCGTCGCGCAGTTCCACGGCCTCATGCTCGCCGGTGGAGGCGCCCGAAGGCACGATGGCGCGGCCCAAAGCGCCGCTTTCCAGAATCACGTCCGCTTCCACGGTAGGATTGCCGCGCGAGTCCAAAACCTCGCGGGCACGGATGGCAACAATTTCAGTCATATCGCTCCTCGCAATGCGGTGCAGCAGCCGGTCATTCAGTTGGGGACGGCGATCCACGGCAAGAGTTTCTCCGGCGGCGCTTTGAATCGTTTCCAGAAGCTCATGCACGTTGTGAATCTTCTTTCCGTCCAGCGCTCAAAAGTAGGGTATCTACCGTACGAATTCTAGCAAACCGGGCAGTCCCAGCCGTGTGGCGACGGTCACACCGGCCTAAACCGTTCCAATCATAAACCATGCGCCGAAGCGGGTTGCCTTTGCTGATTCGTGCCGTACAAGGCACCTACCCGGCCTGCGGGCGCGTCTTCTCCTGCCGGTCCGCGCTAGCCTTACATTGGGTGAGTTGGCGATGGGCCGGCAAGCGCGCCCCTCGCGAAACTCTCCGGCTCAAGCGGGGTTTGAAGATTCAGGGAGACATCTGCCCGCGAGAAAGAGACACCACGAAATGGAGACTCTCATGAACCGGTCGATTCTTGTGTGCGCCTTGTTTGCCGCAGCCACTGCCGCTCTGGGAGCGCAGGAGGCGAGCCCGTCCAACCCTTACCAGGGAACCTCGAATCCTCCGGCGAACGACATGATCGTCACCACCGGCACGCCGCAGGCCAAGCCTCCGGCCGGGCAGCCGATGTCCGTGCAGCCGGCCGCGCCTACCCCAGCTCAGGCCCCTGTCCAGCCGCAGGCTGGGCCGCAGCCCGCCTCGGCCGATCCCTCGATCAAATATCCGGACCCGGACGGCGGTGTTGTTCAGGTGCAGCAGAATGCGCCCGCGCCGGCACAACCGGCATTGGTGGAGCGAGCTTACCCCGACGATCCGGACGGCGATATCGTGCATCCGCACCCGCTGCGGCCCGGCGAACTCAGTGAAGGAACCACCATTCGCGTCCGGCTGCTTGACCGGCTCTCGACCTCCTCCAGCGAAAAGGGCGAAGCCTTCCGCAGCCGGGTGGCCTCGGACGTGTTGCAGGGCGGCCAGGTGCTGATTCCCGCCGGCGCGGAGATCGACGGCAGGGTGGCCGAGGTTTCCAGCGGCCATCCGGGCGGTCACGGCGCCATGCGCCTGCGGCCGGAGACGGTAACTCTGTCCGACGGTACGCGCTACCGGCTGTACGCGGAGGTTACCGGAGCCCCAGGTTCCAAAACCAAAGTCGGGAGCGAAGGCGCGATTCGACCGGACTCGCGCCTGAAACGCGACGGCATCGAGTATAGCGGCGCGGTGGGCGCAGGTGTGGTCACCGGCGCGATCCTGGGCGGCCCGGTTGGCGCCGTAACCGGCGGCCTGATCGGGGCCGGCGCGGTGACTGCCCATCTGTTGATCAGCCATCCGCAGGCCACGCTGGAGCCGGGCGCCATTCTGTTGTTCACCCTGTCCGAACCGCTGCAAATGGTCCCGGCCGGTGTGAGCGGGAACTGAGGCACGCAACTGGATGACCGGCGGTGGAACTACAATGGCTGTTGAGGACTTCCCAATGGCTTTCGCTGCGGTCAACTCCGAAGGGCAGATCACTATCCCGGCTGAAGTGCTCAAGAAGCTGAGCGTCAAACCCGGCGACCAGGTCAAATTCATCGAAGGTGAGCACGGCGAGTATATTTTCCGGAAGGCCGGCTCGATTATGGATCTGAAGGGTTGTGTGCATTGGACGGGCAAGCCGGTAACGATTGAGGAGATGAACGAGACGATCTCCAAAGGCTGGGCAGGGCTGTTGACCTTCGAGGATTGAGGAGCGCGGATTTGAAGGTCAAACGGCAGGTTTTTTCGTAGATTGATGGAAAATTCTCATGCGCTATCGCACTGATCTTGAAGTCGTTCTTCTCGACTCTCCAGGAGCGCATACGGCTCTTTTTGGGCTATTCTTGCTCTCTCTAGTGGCCGATGTCGTAATGTGGTTGCCAAAAGCGGCATTTTCACACGGGGTAATCCAGCCGAATTCGTGGGTCGCTGGTGTGTATCTTCTGGAGTGCGCAATCGGAATTGCCGCTCTCATCGGGGCGACATTGCTCTGGATCGCGATGTTTTATCTCTCCATGCACGATTCAGAAAGACCTTTGGGCTTGCGTGTATTGTGGGGACTGGTTTTTATCTTCGCTATTTGGTGGGGGGCGCAGCTTTACTATCTATTCCCATTTCGTCAATCCCTAAAACGCCGGGAAGAACCTGGCGACTAACCGGTTTCCACTCCATTTGCACGGAACCGCCGCCCCCGCCGCCGCGTATCACTCTCCGAGCGCCCTCCCTCGGCGTCCAACGATTATGCAGACTTTTTCAGACACTCTCGGCCAAGTCTTCCAAGCCATGATGGCCAACAAGCTGCGCACCTTCCTGACTATGTTCGGGATTGCCTGGGGGGTGGGCTCGTTGCTGGTGCTGGTAGGGCTCGGCGAGGGCTTTCGCAGCGGCCAGCACAAGAACTTCGCCTCACTGGGCAAGGATCTGGTGCTAATGTTCAACGGCACCATCCCGGCGCTCGCCAACCAGCACACCGGGATGCGCCCCTACCAGCTGACGCTGCGCGACGAGGAGGCGATGCGCCGGCTGCCGGAGTTGCGCGGCGTCACCGCCGAACTGGTCCGCTCGGATCTTTACGAAGTAAGCCAGTGGAGCAACACCTCCGGCCACGTGAGCGGGGTCGAGCCCAACTGCACGGTGGTGCGTTACATTCCCATGGCCCAGGGGCGCTTCGTAGACGACGCCGACCTGCATGAGAATCGCCGTGTGGCCGTGCTGGGCCAAAAGATTGCCCAACTGCTTTATCCCGGCCACCCGCTGCTGGGCGAAACCATCACCATCAATGGCACCGCCTTCGCGGTCATCGGACAGGTAGACAAGATCGGCCGCGGCAACAACACATGGGACGATCAAAAGATCTATATCCCCATCACCACCATGCAGGAGCTCTTTCCGCTCAAAGGCGACAACATTCCCCGCGACGCGGTCTTCTCGCTGCAATATCAGCCGACCACCAAGGGCGATGCCGTGGCCGCCGTGGCCGCCGTGCATCGCGTGATCGCGTATAACCACGGCTTCGATCCCAGCCTGACAGACGCATTCTACGATTGGGACACCGTGAAGGAAGAGAAGATGATAGGCGCCATCTTCGATGCCATGGATGTCTTTTTGGGCGGAGTGGGAATTGTGACGCTGGGGCTGGGCGCGGTGGGCATTATCAACATCATGCTGGTCTCGGTGACCGAGCGGACGCGGGAGATCGGCCTGCTGAAGGCTCTGGGAGCCACCAAGCGCAGCATTCTGTCGCAGTTCTTCTGGGAGGGGCTGCTGCTGACCGGCATCAGCGGACTGATAGGGATTGCGTTTTCGGCGGCATTCATGTGGCTGTTGCAGCAGGTGCTGACCGACAAGATGCCGGGCTGGGATCCGCCGCGGCTGGTGCCGTGGTCGGCAGCGCTGGCCATGGGTTCGCTGGTGCTGAGCGGAGTGGCCGCCGGCCTCTACCCGGCCAGCAAGGCGGCTGCTCTGGACCCGATCGAGGCGTTGCGGAGAGAGTGAGCAAGTTGGCGGAGTTACATGCTTTGAAAGGGCACGACTTTAGTCGTGCCGCAGACGAGGAAAGATAAATCAGGGCTTTAGCCCCAGAGGGATTCTGTATTAACCAATCGCATTCCCTCGGCGGCTAAAGCCGCGATCCAAAGGGGAGTTCTACGGCGCGGCTGAAGCCGCGCCCTTTCAAAGCGGAACTGCCCGCGAGTTAGCGGACGCGGGAAGGATGAACTCATGCTGAAGGACATACTCGGCCAGGCGTGGGAGGCGATGGTTTACAACCGCCGCCGCACGGCCATCACTATGATCGGCATGGCCTGGGGCATTGCCACGGTAGTTCTGCTGCTGGCCTATGGCGCCGGGTTCAGCCGGGCCATCGAGACCATCTTTGCCGAGTGGGGCACCAACACCATCGGCTTCTTTCCCGGCAAGACGACCGAGCAAGCCGGCGGAGACAAGGCGGGCGTCCGTGTCCGCTTCACGCTGGACGATGTGGACCGCGTCTCCAACGCCGTTCCCGGCATCACGCATATCTCACCATTCGCCTACAAGGACGTGACGGTGCAGAACGATCTGCACACTTACACCTGGGGTGTTAACGGCGTTCGCCCCTCCTATCAGGACATTCTGAAGATGGATCCCGATCAGGGCCGCTTTTTCAACGGCGCCGAAGATCAGCAGCGCGCCCACGTCTGCGTCATCGCATCCGAGGCCAAGACCAAGCTCTTCTCCGGCGGCTGGGCACTGGGTGAGACCATCCGCCTCAATGGCGTACTGTTCACGGTAGTCGGCATTTTGAAGCCCAAGATGCAGGAGGGCGACGAGAACGACATCAACCGTCAGATCTACGTGCCCTTCAACACCATGAGCGACCTGAAAGACACGATGTACATCGACGGCGCATGGTTCAGCTACCACGGCGACAACGAAATGGTCGAGAAGGCCCTGCGCGAGACCTTGGGCGCGGCGCATCACTTCCGCCCCTCGGATCATGAGGCCGTTCATGTGGCCAACCTGATGACCCAACTGCACCAGTTCAGTGTCCTTAGTATTGCCCTGCAGGTGCTGCTCTCGCTGGTGGGCGCGCTCACCCTGGGCATCGCGGGCATCGGGTTGATGAACATCATGCTGGTAGCCGTGCAGCAGCGCACCCGCGAGATCGGCATCGAAAAGGCGCTGGGCGCGCGCCGCTGGCACATCCTCACGCAGTTTCTGGCCGAGGCCCTGGCCATCACCAGCGTGGGCGGCGTGGCAGGCATCGCCCTGGCTTACCTCATCTCGCTTATGGTGGGGCGCATCACGTTTTACAGCGCCCTGGCCAAGAACGCCGAAGCCGCCGACATTCGCCTCATCATCTCGCCAGCCTCAGTGATTGTGGCCACGGTGATCCTCGCCATTACCGGCCTGGTGAGCGGCATGATTCCCGCCATGCGCGCCGCCAACCTGGACCCGATCGAGGCGCTGCGGTACGAGTAAAGCAGGGAACAGGGAACAGGGGGCAGCATCGGCTTGATGCGGTTCAAAGATTTCGCAGTGATACTCCCACGCGACCGCTGCGCACTTACGACGAGCAACTGAAGGCTGAGTGCCGCGAACTATTCCCTATTCTCTCGTCTTACACCGGCGGCATAGCGTCCACCACCGGCACGCCGGGGGGCGGGGTGAAGTGGAAGGTTTCGGCCGGAACCGGAGCGTTGGGCACTTCGCCGGTGAAGGTAAAGCGGGTGAGCGCGCCGTCGGCTTCTTCAATTTCGATACCGGCGATGGCGCCGTCGGCGGTCACGGTGAGCGTGAGCCGGCTGACGCGCTTGTCCGGACTGTTTTCTGGGCCCTTGGGCTGGCCGGTGAGCGTGAAACTGCCGTCGGCCGCGCCAGCCAGCTTCAGGTTGTCCAATTCTTTTTCAAGCTCGGTGCGGCCCAGCAGAAACCGCAAGGGCGAGCGCAGATCGTCCAGCTCTTTGGCAGGGATGCGCTGAACCTGAGAGTCGCCGCGGGAGTAGAACCAGGCGTATTTGCCGTCGAGCAGGAAGAGCTTGCCGGCCGGCGCGTTGTAGTCCCACCTCATGCGGCCGGGCTTGAGCAGCAGCAGCGTCCCGCTCTCGGTGCGCTGGATTCCCAGGCCCTCATAGCTCTCGGTAAAGCCGGCCCTGAGCGAGTGCAACCGGTTGTAGTGGCGGTCGACGCGCTGGGCCAGCTCGTGCGCGCTCAGAGAAGAACCCTGACCAAAAGACAAGAGGGCGGAAGCCCCCAGAGCGGCGGCCAGAAGCGCCGCGGCCGGAAGCAAGCCGCAGCGCCGCAAGAGCGCGCCCACCCTCATTGGCCGAGGGTTTGTGTGCAGTTGGAGCCGCCGGCCGGGTCGAACTTGATGGTGCCGACCTGGTCGCTGCAAAAGCCGCGATCCCCGGTTTTGCCCACCGTCTGCGGAATGGCCGTGACCGCGTAGCTGTTATATCGGTCCGTGCTGTTCACCGTCACCTTGTCTTTGCAGGTGATGGTGAAGATATAGCCGGACTTGAAGCCCGAGGTCAGGTCGCCCTGCAGAATTTGCGCGCCGGCTGACGACGGAGCGCCGGCATTCGGATCGCCGCCCAAAGCCGGCAGCGTGCAGGCATAGCCATTGATGGGGTAGGTGGACTCGTACTGAAGCTCCGCCTTGGAGATCACCTGCACGGAGTTGATCGCCGAGGTTTCGTTGGCCTTCTTTTTCAGGCTGCCGATGGTGGGAATCGCCATGAGCATGAGGATCAGGATGATGGCGATCACGATCAGCAGTTCCATCAGCGTAAAGCCGTTGGACTGCATGGAACGGTTGGCGCGGCGCGTGTGACAGTGCGATTTCTTGCGATTCATGAGATTTCAGTGCCTCGTGGAGCGACCGGAAGTCCCCGGCCCATTCGAGAAAATCCTACAACGTATGGACGCGAAAGGGAAATGGGGCGCTCGAAGAAGCAGTGGCCAGTGTTTAGTAGTCAGTTGTCAGTCGCGACTGTCCACGGCGTTCTACAGCGTTGAAAGGCCGGTTGCGAAAGCCTTTTCGCGGGCACTATGAGCGCATCAACGAGGCCGGCGCTGATCTCTGACCACTGATTACTGTCCCTCAGCACACCAGCCTTTTCCGGCTGAGCTTGACGCCGTCCAGGCGGCCGAGCAGGGTGACGGCGACGCGCTCGGGGTCGAACAGGCGCTGGGCCATGGCTTGCACCTGGGCGGCTTCAACCGCGTCGATGCGGGCGATGATCTCGTCGACCGAGAAGAACTGGTGGAAGTACATCTCCTGGCGGGCCAGGTTGGCCATGCGCGAGTTCGAGCTCTCCAGGCCCAGCAGGATGTTCCCCTTGAGCTGATCCTTGGCGCGGGTCAGTTCTTCCTCGGTCAGCGTCTCTTCCTTCAGATTGCGGAACTCGGCCAGAATCAGGTCCACCACTTCGATGGCGTTGCCCGCCGAGGCACCGGCGTAGACGCAGAGGGTGCCGGTGTCGCGATAGGGGCTCAGGTCGGAGTAGATTGAGTAAGCTATGCCGCGTTCCTCGCGGATGGTCTGGAAGAGCCGCGAACTCATGCCGCCGCCCAGGACCGTGTTCAGGATGAGCGTGGCATAGCGGTTGTCGTCAGTGATGGGCGGGGCGGGCACGCCCAGGCAGATCTGCACCTGTTCGAGGGATTTCTTATTGCGCAGCACGATGCGGGCGCTGGGCTCCGGCGCTGACAGTTCGTGCAGCGTCTCGCCGCCCGCCAGCCCGGAGAACTTGCCCGCCACCTCCTCGGCAAACTGGCTGTGGTCCAGGTTGCCGGCCGCGGAGAAGACTATGTTGCCGCCGTGAAAGCGGTCGCCGTGGTAGGCAAAGAGCTTCTCCCGGTCAAGCCCGGTGACCGTCGCCTTGGTGCCCAGGATGGGCCAGCCCAGCGGATGGTCCTTCCAGAAGCTCTGAGTGAACAGCTCGTGGACCAGCAAATCCGGGTTGTCCTCGTCCATCTTGATCTCTTCCAGAATCACGCCGCGTTCGCGCTCGATGTCGGTGGCGGCGAAGACCGGGTGGAGCACCAGGTCGGTCAGCACGTCCAGAGCGATGGGCACGTGGTCGGCCAGCGACTTCACGTTGAAGCAGATGGTCTCCTTGCCGGTAAAGGCGTCCAGGTTGCCGCCGATGGAGTCCATCTCCCGGGCGATGTGCTGGGCGGTGCGGGAGTGGGTGCCCTTGAAGAGCATGTGCTCCACAAAGTGGGAGATGCCGTTAGTCTCGGCGGGCTCGCAGCGGGAGCCGGACTTGATCCACACGCCCATGGCCACCGAACGCAGGTGATCCATGCGCTCGGTCAGCACGATCAGGCCGTTCGGCAATACGGTGCGGCGAAGGTTTCGCTCGGTGGTCGTCATCATCAATTCGATTCGATTGTAGGGCAATTGGGCTCAACCTGTATGCTGCCCGTAGCGATGCGCAGGGCAATCGCAAGAATGAGTTGCACGAATGATCGCCGCTGAATGGAGAGGCTGGAGCGGAGTGACGTTCCGGATGAGCGCGTCCTTGAACTTGGGCTCGATGTAATCCCTCAGCAGGTACGTGAGAAAGTAAGGCACTTCTGCCATCTCTTGCCGTTCACCTTTGCGCTGAAACGGACCTGCCAGATGAACCCCTTCGCCCGAGGAACTCGGGAGATGCTACCCTGTTGGTAGCGTGATTTCGTTGACTTTATCTCGTGCCGCCTTCCTGACCGCAAGGGGCACGATACCAGTCTACGTTAGAGTGAGCTAAAGTGAGCTGGGAAACCATATATCTCACAAGTCATTGATTCTAAAGTGGCCCCGTAGCTCAGGTGGATAGAGCAGCAGTTTCCTAAACTGCGTGTCGGAAGTTCGAGTCTTCCCGGGGTCACCACTGCTTCTACCGCAGATTCTCGACATCGGCTTGCCGGGGCGACAGGGTTCGCGCATTGGTTCGCAGGTTTGGCTTCGAGCAATTTGGCTTTGCGCGCTTTGACTTCGCGCCCCGCGCCCGTTTATAAAAGTTGATGTCATGGAAAATCGTTCCATGGCATTTCCGGCTGCTCCTTCGAGGGGCAGCGCAGTTCACCACGGCAATCGTCAGGATGCTCGGGAAGGCGGTGAAACTCCGCCACTGCCCCGCAACTGTGAGCGCCCCTGCCTCGGTGCCCGTCGTATTGGGTCACCGGATGAGGGCAGGATTTCAGCCAGGGCTGTTCCGCCCAGTGCGGACCGCCCAAGGAAACCACTGAAGGCAAACCCTTTGGGTTCGCTTTTGGGAAGGTGGCTGGAGAAGGCGCAAGTCAGGAGACCGGTCCTGAACGCCCTTACCCACTTGCGTTCCGAGGGGAACGAAGGAGCTATCATGCCTATTTCCGTATATTTGCGCGGACGCCTGAGCCGCGCATTCCTGCCTGTATTCGCCGCCACTCTCTTCACTGCGTTCGCTACACTGTGCCCGGCTGCGTCCATCCACGGCGTGGTGACCGACGCCTCCGGCGCCAAGGTTAGCGGCGCCAATGTGGTTCTGGTCAGCAACGGAAAAGTGGCCTCCTCCGCCATCTCCGGGGCCGATGGGAGCTTTCAGATTTTGACCGGGGCAACCGGGCGCTTTTTCCTGGTGGTTTCTGCCAAGAGCTTTCGGCAGATAGAGACGCCAGGCTTTTACGCCGGCCGACTCGATAACATCGAGCGCAACGTGGTGATGGAACCGGAGTGGGTGCGCGAGTCGATCGTGGTGACCGCGACCGGAACCCCTACGCCGCAGCCGCAGACCAGCGAGGCCACCAGCGTGCTGGGTCCGCAGGATCTGGCTCTGCGCGACAACCTGGTGAGCGCGCTGCGGCTGATGCCGGGAACGTTTGTGGTGCAGGCCGGCCAGCTTGGGGCGCAAAGCTCGCTGTTTATCCGCGGCGGCGATTCGGATGCGAACAAAATCCTGCTGGACGGGGTGAGCGCCGGCGACCTGGGCGGGCGCTTCGACTTTGGGCCGCTCTCCACCACCGCCGTCCAGAGCGCGGAGGTCTATCGCGGGCCCGGTTCGAGCCTGTATGGCGCCGATGCGGAAAGCGGCGTGGTCAGCCTGACCACCCCGCACGGCACCACTAGTTTTCCATCGCTTATGTTGCAGGGCGATGCGGGCAACTTCAACACCTCGCGCGAGGAGTTTGAGGTGGCCGGCGCCCACAACAAATTCGATTACCTGGGCGCCTTCAGTTGGCTGCAAACCGGCAATGCGCTGCCCAATGACGAGTACCACGTAGCCACCACGGCGGCCAACGTCGGCTGGCAGCCCAACGGGAGCACGCAGATTCGCGCCACGCTGCACTATGGCGTGGATGCCACCGGCGTTCCCAATGCATGGGACTTTTATCACGTGACCGACGTCGCCACCGAGAAGGACCAGGACATCTACATGAGCGCGTCGCTCGACAACCAGACCACGACGGACTTTCACAACAGCTTCCGCTACGGGCTGACGCGCAAGCGCGAGCAATATCACTTGTGGGAGCAGAGCGGCAGCGGCACTTTCGATGGCTACGGAGACAGCTTTGGATACCCGGTGACCATTACCGGGGCCAATGGCTACTCAGTGAGCGGGCAGGCGTTGCTGGACTATTTCGGGACCTACGAGCCCTACTCGCCTGGGTATCAGCTGGTTTCAAACCGCGATGAGTTTGCGTATCAGGGCGATTACCGCGTCACTCCGCACCTTGCCGCGCTGATCGGCTTCCATTACGAGGACGAGCGCGGGGCCGAGCCGCCCAGTACGTACTACCCGCCGGTGGAGCGGAATAACGAGTATTATCTTGCGTCGGTGCATGGGGACTTCAAGGACCGCTTCTTCTATACGCTGGGCGGGAGCCTGGAGCACTACTCGCTGTTCGGGACGCAGACTTCGCCGCGGGCAGGGCTTTCTTACTATGCGCTGCGGCCGCGCCAGGGCATCTTCAGCGGCACGCGCATTCTGTTCAACTTCGGCGATGCGGTTCGTGAGCCTGGGCTGACCGACCAGTTCTATTCGCTGTATAACTTCCTGCTCACCGCCAGCGGCGGCCCCTCCACCATCCAGGAGTTGCATATAACGCCCATAGCCGCGCCTGAAGCACGCACCTACGAGGGCGGCGTGGAGCAGGCGTTCTTCAGCCAGCGCCTGATCTTCCGCAGCAGCTTTTTCCATAATGAGTTCGGACGCCAGATCGAATACGTTGGGCTGGATTTGATTCCGGAGCTGTTGCCCAATCTGACGCCGACCCAGCAAAACAACTTGGAAAGCACCTTGCGGATCAATGGGGCGTATGAGCTGACCATCAACAGCGAGGCGTTCCGGGCTATGGGAGTGGAGACCACGGTCGAGGGCGGCATCGGGCGCAACATTTTTATGCGCGGGGGCTACACCTACCTGGATGCGGTGGTGCAACGCTCGTTTACCAACGAAGACTTGAAGCTGCTGGGACCCATTCCGACTTACAACGGCATCCCCGTCGGGGCGATTTCGCCGCTGGAGGGGGCGCGGCCGTTCCGCAGGGCGCCGCACACCGGCTTCTTCACTGCCACTTACTCGGCCAAAGGGCTGACCGGAATCTTTACCTCCGCCTTTGCCAGCCGCTCGGACGATTCGGACTTCCTGGGCGGTTATGCGTATGGCGCGAACCCCAACAGCATGCTCCTGCCCAACCGCAATCTCGATCACGGCTCTGCCAAGCTGGACCTTGGGGCAAGCTACAGTCTGCTATCGTGGCTGGGCATCTACGGCCAGGGAGAAAACCTGCTGAGCGAGCAGCATATCGCGCCCATCGGTTATCCCAGCCTGCCGATGACTGTCCGGCTAGGGCTGAAGGTCCAGTGGGGCCCGGGAAGCGGGCATTGAGGCATGTACGCTAACTTACGAGACCCATAAAGCCCGGAAGCCGCGCAGTCCGCGCGGCTTCCGGCCATTGATTCGATAACCGGCTTAGCTGACGCGCTCGATAACGACCGACTCGAGGACCACGGGCTTTTGGGGCTTGTCCTGGCCGCCGCGGGGAACGAGGGAGATTTTGGTGACGATCTCCTGGCCTACGACCACCTCGCCGAAGATGGTGTGGTTGCCGGTGAGCCAGGGAGTGGGGGCCACCGTGATGAAGAACTGGCAGCCGTTGGTTCCGGGACCGGAGTTGGCCATGGCCAGTTTGCCGGGCTTGTCGAACTTGTGCGGAGCGCCCTTGATCTCGTCCTCAAAGCGGTAGCCGGGGCCACCCATGCCGGTGCCGGCGGGGTCGCCGCCCTGGATCATGAAGTCGGGAATGACGCGGTGGAAGATGGTTCCGTCGTAGAGCTTGCTGGTGGACTTGGCGCGGGTGGTGGGGTGTGTCCACTCTTTTGCGCCTTCGGCCAGAGCAATGAAGTTGGCGACGGTGATGGGCGCGTCGGCCTCGAAGAGGCGGACGGTGATCTTGCCTTCGGTGGTCGAGAAGACGGCGTAGGTTCCTGCTGCGAGTGCCATGAAGACTCCTGGTTTTCGAGGTTTCCCAGGTCTCTCCGCCGCGGCGGAGGAGATCTGGGGCACCCGGCTGAGTTGCGAATTACGGTTTAGGCGCGGCGGCGACCGGTGAGGGCGGCAGTGGTTGGCCTTCCCTCACGATGGTGACCTTTTTGAGCACTACGGGGGTGAGCGGCTTGTCGTTGCCATCGCGCTGGACGCGGGCGATGGTCTTGACCACCAGAACGCTGGACTCGCCGCACTGGCCGAAGAGGGTGTAGTGCTGGTTGAGCGAGTCGTAGGCATGCTCGGTGATGAAGAACTGGCTTCCATTGGTATTGGGGCCGGAGTTGGCCATGGCCAGACGGCCGGGCTGGTCGAAGTTCAGATTCGGATCGGTCTCATCCACGAAGGCGTAGCCGGGGTCGCCCATCCCCGTGCCGGTGGGATCGCCGCCCTGAATCATGAACCCGGGAATGACGCGATGGAAGACGGTGCCGTCGTAGTAGCGCTTGTTGTGCTGTTTCTGTTTGGTTTTAGGATCGGTCCAGTCTTTTGTGCCCTCGGCCAGGCCGATGAAGTTGGCGACCGCCTTGGGCGCCTGCTTCTGATAGAACTGGCAGGTGATGCGGCCCATGGAGGTATCCATGACCACAGTTGGCCCGTTGGGATGAACAAGGGCGGCGTCGGTGGCAGCGGGCGCGTCGGGCAGGACCTCGGCCGGTTTAGAAGACGTTTGGGCGTATGCCGAGGCGGCAAAGGCCACGGTGAGGGCGGGAATGAGAAGTGCGTGGTTGAGTTTCATACCGAGTTTGAGGGTAAATCATGCGGCGGGGGTGGGGCCAGCGGCCTTCGGCTTGAATATCGAACGGTATGGTATCCCACCCTTTCCGCAATAAAAAGCGGAAAGGATGGGGCACGGTACTGTTGCCTTGGGAAAAAGGCGAAAAAACGAGGCGGTCAGCAGCCCTTCTTGCAGCGGGCCATGATGGCGGCGTGGAGGCGCTCGCGGAGGCCGGCGGGCAGGTCGTAGATCTCGTGGGAACGGTAGATTTCGATGGTCTTGCGCGTGGTGTTGAGGATGACCTCGCAGTGGCCGCAGCGCCCCAGGTGCTGTTGCAGCTCGGCGCGCGTCTCGGCGGTCACCGCGTCGTCGATCAGGTCGTCGAGAAGGGCGAGAAACTCAGTGCAGGTCACTTTTCATTCCTCGCTTCTCCGGGAACCTTTTTCCTGCGGAAGTAACGGCTCAGGCGTTCGCGCAGTTGCAGCCGGGCGCGCAAGAGGCGCGACTTGACAGCGGGAATGCTCAGGCCGAGCGTCTCAGCTGTCTCCTCGGTCGAAAGCCCTTCCACATCCCGCAAAACAAACACGATACGAAACCCCTGGGGCAGCCCCTGAATGGTCTTGCGCAGAATCTCGGCCAACTCGGCCTGTTTGTAATTCTGCTCCGGGTCGGGCGCCCAGTCGGCCAGATCGCGTGGGACGCTGCCTTCCTCGGTCTCGACGTCCTCGTCGATCGAGACCATTTTGCCGGTGCGCCGCTTGCGCAGCCGCATCAGGCTTTCGTTGACTGCAATGCGAACCAGCCATGTGTAAAACTTCGAGTTCCCCTGGAACTGGCCGAGCTTTTGGTACGCCTTGAGGAACGCGTCCTGCATCACGTCCTCGGCATCCTCGCGGTTTTGCGTAATGTGCTGCGCAATCCGGAAGATCTGCCGGTCGTATTTGCGGACCAGCGTATCGTAGGCCGAGACATCGCCGGCGCGCACCCTGTCGACCAGGGCAACGTCGGGATGCGGCTCGAGTTCTCCTGCAATAGGTTGGATGGTCGACATGGAGGTTGGTTGCGGAATTCCTTGGGACCGGCTGACGGCGATCGCATCAGGTCCGCAAAAGATGAGTGTAAAGGATGGCGGGGCAGGGAACCAAACCAGGCGGGTTTCGACATCCGGAATACCGGAGCGGGTGCTCCGAGCCAGATTCGCGCAATTTGCGGTAACACGTCTGGTTCCCGTGGGACACCGGCTGGCGAAAGCAGCTTAGAGTGAAGAGATGAGGGTCGTGACTTCCCCAACTCACATTCCGCGGCTGGCTCGATTGCTGGCCGGCGCTCTGGCCGTGCTGATGGCGGTGGCTCTCGTTCCCGCTCAAACCTCCGGCAATTCGTCGGCGCAGCCGCAAGGTTCCGCCGCAGCCAAGGCGAAAAAGACGACAAAACCGGCCAAGGCGGGCAAGAAGGCCAAAAAGCCCTCAAGCCCAAAGGCCAAGGCGGCTCGGCGCGCGCGAACGGCGCGGATCAAGCGGGCGTTTGTGGCCTCGACCGAGCTGCGCCCCATGGCCCAGCAACTGGCCACCATGCGCACGCCTGCCGCCTATGCGGGCGTAACCAAATATGCGCACAAGCACAACGGAGAGGCAGCGGCCGCCGCTTATCTGGCGCTGGGGCATGCCTATCTGGTGGACAAGCGCTACGCCGAGGCCGCAGAAAGCCTGCGCCAGGCGCGCCTGGCCGGCGATGTGCTGGCCGACTACGCGGACTTTCTGGGCGCCGAGGCCAACCATGAAGCCGGCAACGACGCAGCCGCCGAAGCTTTGCTGCACGGCTTCACAGGCCGCTATCCCGACAGCATCTTCAATGTCCACGCGCCTGAACTGGAGGCCAACGTGCTGCTGGCCTTGGGCAATGCCGCGGGCGCGCAGCAGGCGCTGGCACAAGCCGCCGGCCTCGATGCCGCGAGCCGTCCCGGCTTCCAGCTTGCGCAGGGGCAGGTGGCGTTCACGCTGGGGCAGGCACAAGAGGCCGAGCGCATCTTCAAGCGGCTGTTGCTGGGCCACCCATTGAGCCCGGAGGCGGAGATTGCGCGCGCCAGGCTGACGGCGATGGGCGCCGAGTCGACCCTGACCACGGCAGAGTTGCGCAGCCTGGGCGATGCCTACTACAACGCCGGACACTACGCGGAGGCCGCCGAGCAATATCGCGCTTTGGCCCGCGGCGCCGGCCTGGATGCGCAGGCCCGCAACGGATTCGCCGTGGCCGAGGCTGCCTGCGACCTGAAACTGAAGCGGCTGAGCACGGCCCAGGTTGAGGCTCTGGCCGACACCCGCGACGAAAACGGCGCCCGGCGGCTGTATCTGTTGATGGAACTGGCCCGGGACCGGAACGACGTGGACTATCAGCAGCAGATCGTTACCCGGATGGAGGCGAACTTCCCCCGCAGTCCCTGGCTGGCTGAGGCGCTCTACTCAAGCGGCAACATGTACATGCTGCGCCGCGAGTATCCGGCCGCGGTCGAGTACTATAGCTATCTTGCCACTCACTTTCCTGAGAACACCAACGCCCCCGCGGCGCACTGGCGGGCGGGCTGGCTCAGCTACCGTCAGGGGCTTTACGCCGACGCCTCGCGCCTGTTCGACGAGCAGATCCGGCTCTATCCCGGCGCCAGGGAGACGGTTTCCGCCATCTATTGGCGGGGGCGGCTTTATGAGACGCAGGATCACAAGCCGGCCAATGCCGCGGCCAACTACCGCGCCCTGGTCCGCGCTTACCAGCACTTCTTTTATGCTCAAATGGCCCGGCAGCGGCTGGCCGAACTGGGCGATTCGCAAGTGGGGGCGCAGCCGGTGGCGCAGCCGCAACTGGATCGCTTGGAGGCTCCCTCCGTGCCTCCCCTGGAGGAGAGCTTTCCCGCCGACAGCCCGCACCTGGCCAAGGCGCGGCTGCTGGCCAATGCTGGGTTGAACGACTACATCGCGCAGGAGATTGCCGCCGATCCCGACTCTGCTTCGTGGAGCGCCCTGGCCGAGGCGCAGATTTATGCCTCCTATGGCGAGGCATTTCGCGCCATGCGGGCGCTGAAGCGGGCACTCCCCTACGCCGCAACGGCTTCCATCAAGTCCATCCCGCTGGCCTATTGGCGGATACTTTTCCCCGAGCAGTGGTGGGAGACGATCAAGGCCGATTCGGCAAAGAACAACCTCGATCCCTACCTGGTGGCCTCATTGATTCGCCAGGAGTCGGAGTTCAACCCTTCGGCCATCTCCCACGCCAACGCCTACGGCCTGATGCAGTTGCTGCCATCGGTGGGCAAGGCAATGGCGCGCGAGGAGGGAATCAGCCACTTTGAGACCTTCCAACTGCTCGACCCGGCCACCAATATCCGCCTGGGAACCCGCTATCTGCGCAAGACTCTGGACAAGTTCGGCGGCGTGACGGAGTATGCCTTGGCGGCCTACGACGCGGGCGATGAACGCGTGGCCGACTGGCAGTCCGCAGGCCCCTACCAGGGCATCGACGAGTTTGTGGAATCCATTCCATTCACCGAGACGCGCGAGTACGTCGAGGCCATCCTGCGCAACGAGGAAACCTACAAGGCGATCGACGAGTTTGCCGGTTCCCAGGGCAAAACAGGCTTGGGGGCCTCCCGGTAAGGGGAGGTTTTCCATTGCGGGCTGGGGTCTCCAGCCCGCCGCGGCGGGGTCTTCGTCGCGGGGGTGGAGGGCTGTGGAATCCCCCTCGACACTCCCCGGTTTCGATTCCGGTTGACTTTCCTGCCCGTCCCCGGCAACACTGAGTTCGTCCGGTGGTCCCCCAGCCTCCGGAATGCCATTCGCAGCCTGCTGTTGTTGCACAACGGAGCCGGCCCGAAGCATTGGACGCGGCTCGGTTACATCAACCCACTGGAGGGCACGATGTCAACCGACTTGCAGTTTCTGGAAGAATGGATTCCCGAAAAAATGGACCCTGGAACGGTTTTCGTGCTGGAAAACCAGGCCAAGCTGGGTCATGCGCAGAACCCGTTTGTGGCCGTAATGTCCTGCCCTCGTTGCGGGACCCTGGGGCTCATTACGCGCCGTCAACTTTGCGGCGGAGAGACGATGATCTGCGGCGGCGACGCCTGCTCAGCGGAGTACCGCCTGGAGGGCGAGAACATCTGCTTCCGCAGGGCTCAGTAGGCGCTTTTCGCCCAGGGTTTGGGCCGGTCCGGCAGGCGCCTGCTTGCCAGGTTCCTTGCGGTTCCGGCGAAGATACTGGCGGACCTCATATTCCGTGGAAGCATCTCCGCCTCCTCAGGTACCATAAGGCGTACAGGCCATTCCTTCGCAGCCCGGATGGCGAAACTGGCAGACGCAGCGGACTTAAAATCCGCAGGCCGCAAGGCCGTGGGGGTTCAAATCCCCCTCCGGGCACCAAACATATGTGTCAAGTTCCGCGACGTGGGCAGGTTGACCTGTTCTCTCTGGCGCAGCCGCGCTCTTCGCGGCCCTCACAAGCAGACGGGGTTGCATCTCACTTGGCTTTCCAGCGGAACCAGGCTCACCGGAAAAGATATGGTAAGCCTGGGTGCGCTGGATGCTGGCAGCCAGGCGATGGAGCGATCTGCTGCCTTAATTCGAAGAGGACAGACGCCCTTCCAGCGTGAGGTCGATGTCAACCTCTTTGGCAACCTTGAGGATGAAGATGCTTGGGTCCTTCAAACCCCACTGGACGTATGGAACCGTGAAGTGCGTCTTGGCCGTGAGGGTTGCTCCGTCGATATGAATCTGCATGGGAACCGTCAGGTCATGCGGAGCGCCATGAAGGGTGAAGACACCATTGACCTGAATAGTGGAATCGCCCGATGCCGCGATGGTTCCTTGATAGCTTTTGGGAACAAAGGACACATCGGCGAAATGGGCTACGTCCAGCACGTCGGAGTTCATCTTCTTATCCCGGCTTTGATCGCCGCTGCTACCGCTGCCCGCGGCTACGACGACAGATCCTGAGATCGTCTGCGCGCTGCGGTCAAAGTCGATCGAACCGCTCTGCACATGGAAGGTTCCATCCACGTGGTGCGCGTTTCCGCCCAGGGAAAAGGCGACATGGCTTGAATCCGGATTTACGGTGAAGGTCTGATGCTGGGCGAACGCAACCGGGGCGAGAATCAGCGGGAGCGCGAGGATCAGAGATTGTGCGATGGTCTTCATGGTTTGTCTCCTTTTGGGGTGGTGTACTTATGGGTTTTGACTCGGTTGCCTGATCTGTTCCGACAACCATAGGGAGATGGCGGCCATAGGGAGATGGAGGCAATGTCGTTGTCGGACAGGTATTCATGTCCGGGCATATCGGTTCCGGGAACTCCGAACCTGGCGATCTGCGCAAGGCGATGGATGCGCTCAGCGGCCGGACCCGAAGGGGGCAGATAGAAGAATGGCCCAACCGCAAGATCGGGAGGCAGCCTCTTGAAGTTGGTTTGCCAGATCAGGCGCGTACGCCCGCCGGCGCTGTGGCATGTGGCGCAGTGACGGCGAAAGAGCCGTTCACCGTCGTTGGCATTGGCCTGAGCGACGGCGGAAGAGGAGGGATACCAAAGCCTCTCCGCAGTTTGATGCTGTTCGGCGCCGGCGGTCTTGAGACTCAGAAGATAGGCTACTAGATCATCGCCCCTCCGGTCACGGAAGAGAAATGCATACGAGGGCATGATGGAGGCGCCGCTGACCTCGGACGGATCGCAGAAATGGGCTCTGAGCCACAACGGGGAACGGCGGTTGCCTACCTCAGCCAGATCGGGTCCTTGACGGCGATTTCCGATCAGTGGCGGCTGCTCTTGCCGAAGCTCTTGAAGGGGCTCAGCCGGACCCCACATCAAAACATCCGGTGAGTTCGGGCGCACAAATTGGGAGTGGCAGTTGATGCAGCCTTCAGAGATGTATACCCGCCGGCCCCGCTCGACCTGCGACAGCGGCGGAGAGATGCGCACGGCAAGAAGAATGCGATCAAGATAGAAGGCCGCCAGAAGCATGGCGACGGTCAACGCCAGTTCGCGCTTGCGTTGCAGCAGAAACTTGAGCAGCGGGGGCAGTAGGATGACGGCTCCTGCCGCCAGCACAAACAGCGGCGGAACATAACCGAGGTTTTGGCCCATGCCGATTCCCAGGGCGGAGCCGGACCAGCCGGCAATGGCGTAGAGCCATCCGGCCTGGCGGCCACGCTCCGCAGTGGAAGTGGCCGCGCCAAGAAGCGCGGGATAGGCGATAAGTGCAACCGAGTAAAGCGAGACGCCAATGGGATAAAAGACAGATGCCAGAAGGGCGCGACCGGGATCGAGCAGGAGCAGGCATGCGAAGCCAAGCGCGAGAAACGCGACAGAGAGAACAAACGAGAGACCCCGGCGGCGCAGGAACCATGCGCTTGCAAGTGCTGCTGCAAGATGAATCAAACCGTTTGCCCAGAGGTGAGCCGATCCCTCCCATGTTCCGGCCTTCAACTCTGGAGTGTTCTGAATGATAAAGAAAGCTGCGGAATCGAGCCAGACTAGCGCCGTGAAGCAAGCCAGCACGCGGAGAAATGAGACAGCAGGTTGCGGAGGAATCTCCGCATCTTCTGGAGTTATACGCGTTGGCCTCAGAGTTACTAAGATTCCAGCGAGACACAACACGCCTGCCGTTGCGGCCTGTACCTCTGCGGAGGCAGTGAAGAATGGGGGAAGGTTGCAGACAAGATAGCCTACGCCGGTGCCCAGGCCGACAAGCAGAAGCGGAAACCGATTGCCCGTCCATTGGCGCAGGTGAGTGACAAGCGTGACGGTGAGCAGGCCCAGCCCGGCGCCAATCAGGAACGAAACAGCCATGCTCGCGACGAGGCCGAGCGGAAGAAGCGAAAGGAACGCCGCCGCACACGAAGCACTGAGTCCAACGCGGAGCCGCAGGTTTGGCGAGGGCCAGAGGCTCAGCCGCGGCGCAAGCAAGCTAAGCAGAATTCCGCCGACGGCCATCGCCGCCATCACGGAGGTCAAGTGTGCGCCGGCAACGCCGAGGCTAGCGAGCCGCTTGAGAAAGGCAAACTGCGCAAAGATCAGGAAATAGACATACGTGATGGCGACAAGGCTGGCGCCCTGCCATCCGGATGTACGCCTTTCACCGCGCAACATGGGCCAGCCAGCCTTTGCGCAGACCAATGGCCTGAATCATAACGCAGGCGCCATCGGAGAGGACGACACTCAGCCAGCCCGCTCCGAGCGTGTGCGCCAGAATCTGCCCTACGACGAAGATGGCCACACTGGCGCGAGTGATGGCCGTGAGCAGCCAGACAACTTGAAGCTTGCACGGGCTCCCGCGGCGCGCAATCACAAAAGCGCCATAAAGGCAGGCGAGGCCGACGGAGAGAACAAACGCGCCGATGAACGACACAAACGGCAGCGCATCGGCGGGCGCGCGCAAGCGCATGAGCCCGAGAGCGAATACCGGAGCGATGATGAGCAGCGCGCCGGTCATTGCGTCGGAGAAGCCGATAAGCAACTGGTAGCCGATGAGGATGGGACGGCTCATGCTGTTACCTCCTGTGCTGTGGGAACAAGAGCGGGTTCGCGAAGCAGTGTTGTGGCGTCGATGAGCCAGTCCAGGGAGGAGGCCAGCATCACGAGTCCAACAACGAGGCGAAGAATATAGATGGCATTGCGCGCCATTCCGGGCACGATGGTAAAGGTTGGGTCAAAGCCCTCGCGCCAGCCTGCGGCCGACATCAACACGACGTACGCCAGGACAGCAATGTTCCATCCATAGAAAGACCTCGTGCGATTGAATATCCATCCGCCCTCACCGAGCAGTTGGACCAGGACGAAGATCAGCAGGCTGGATGTGAAGCCGGCCATAGCTAACAGCGAGTGGCCAACGAGACCGTCGGTGAATTTGAAGTGGTCGAGAATCCCGGGAAGAAAGAGAACCCAGCCGGTGAGGACCAGCGCCGACCACCAGCAAAGGAAGGCGATGCGCCAGCGGCGTGTGTTTGCGTGCCACTCGAAGGCCGCATAATAGGCGGCAGTGAGCGGCACCCAGATGAGAAGGCTGCCGAGCGAGAGATACTGCGCGGGGCGATGATGGCTGATGTCGGCGCGGCCGAGCGCAAAGCAGAGGAGGAATTCCGCGGCCATGATTGCCCAGGCAATTGCAATTATCCGGGAATGCCCTGCTTTGCGCCGCGTGAGGCCGAAGGGAAGCATGAGCAGAATCGCCACAATGATGAGAGACGATTCAAGCTGGCTTGCTCCAGTGGGCCCGCCGGTGTCGGGATTGATGGCCGGATAGAAGCCGGGGCTGGAAGCGATGTACATCACGATGGGAACAATCAGCAGAAGCACGAGGCCAAGCAGCTTCGCGCCGCGCGCGGCGAGCGTCGAGTTGGCCGCATTCTTCCATTCGTAGACGAACGAGGCGGCGAGCAAGAGCCACAGGGCAATCATTGCCAGCGGGAAGAAGATGCGCGCGTAGCCGCTCCAATCGAGAAACAGCTTGCCGCTGGAGTGGCCGGAGAGCCAGGAGTACGCCCCCACGCCGAGCGACGCGGACCACACCCACAGAACAGGCCTGCACCATTGCGCAAGAGGCCCGCGATCCGCGCCATAAACCTTGAAGAGAAAACCGGCCATGGGGAGACTCGTCCATCCGTAGAGTTCAAGATTCATATGCACGATGATCCAGCGGCCATAGGTCCATTCGCCCAGCAATCGATTGAGTGCGGGAAAGAGCAGAAGAATCGCGATCATCACGCCAACGGAATTTGCAAAGACGAGCCAGAACAAGGCGTGACTTGCGGCGGCGACAACCTGCGGGGAGCTACCGGGAGAAATGTTCGAATCACGCGGAGACTGGCTCATGAATCCTCCCGTCGCGCATCTCAAGCAAGCGGTCGCAGCGCTTGGCCAGGCCGCGGTCATGCGTGGCCATCACCAGGGTCACGCCCTCCGTGGCAACGGTGTCGAGCAATAGCTCAAAGACCGCGCCACTCGTGTGTTCATCGAGTGAGCCGGTAGGCTCGTCGGCAAGCAAAATCTTCGGCTGGTTCATCAAAGCGCGGCAGAGCGCGGTGCGCTGGCGCTCGCCGCCGGATAGTTTCTGGATGCGGTGACCGAGCCGATGAGACAGGCCGGTGCGTTCCGCAAGCTGGTTCAGGCGCGCCTGCGCGGTGCGACGGCCGACGCCCGCGGCCACGGTGGGGATAAGGCAATTCTCTTCGAGTGTGAGATCGGGAATCAGGTTGTGGAGTTGAAAGACGAAGCCCACCTCGTGGCGCAAGAGACGCAGCAGGTTGCGGTGGCGATTGACCTCAATTCCATTGACCGAGACGCGCCCGCGGTCGGGAGAATCGAGGCCGCCAAAGAGATGCAACAGCGTGCTCTTGCCGCATCCCGACGGGCCGCAGAGAGCAACCGTCTGGCCCTCGGCGGCCTCGAAGTTCACGCCCTTCAGTACTGAGATCGCCCCATCGTCATAGCTCTTCCACACGTCTTCGGCGCGCAGGACGACGCGGGCCTGACTGCTCAGGTGCTGGCTGCTCACTTGTGCCGTGGGTAGGTTCATTCGAAGCGGAGCGCCTCCACCGCTCGAATGCGCATGGCATAAGCTGCCGGGTAGAGTGCGCCGGCGATTCCGGTGAGCAAGGCGAGCAGAATCACCGTCAGCACGACGACAGGTTGGATAGTTACGTCAACATAACCGTGGAGAACGGGAACCTGCTTGAGAACAAGGAGAAGGCAGGTTCCGGTGAGCAGCCCCAGCGCCGCACCAAACAAAGAAACTACCGTGGACTCGCCGAAGATCATAGCGGCAATCTGCGTATTCGAAAAGCCGCAGACGCGCAGGATGGCGATCTCTCGAATCCGCGTAAAGACCGACATGATCATGGTGTTGGCAACGCCTAGGCCGCCCATCAGCAGGCCGCATCCGCCTATGGCCCAGGCCGTCGCCTTGAGGATTCTGAACTGCGAATAGGAGCGCGTGAACTCCGCGTCTTCAAGCCCAATCAGGTTGGGGAACGTCGCTTTGACCATGGCCTTGAATAAGGCCGCATCGTCCTTGTTGCGCAGCTTGACGGTGATGACCGAGGAGGCGCCTTCCTTGTGAAAGAAGCTTTGCGCGGAGTTGAGCGGCATGAATACGCCGCCATCCTCAAAGCCGTTGGACGTCTTCAGAATTCCAATGACGTGGAAGACTCCGTGGCCGATGGGCACATGGTCATCGAGTTTTGCGCCGAGGAACTCCGCGGCCCTCTCACCGAGAACCACATCATCGGAGTGTTGCGCGAAGGCGAGACGATCTCCCGCGAGCCATGTGGCCTTGCGGATGCGCGCATCGGCGGCGGTTACGCCAAAGCAGGTGATGACCGGGTGATCGGCGCTGGAGACAATGCCAAAGAGCACCGGATCGGCATGTGCCACCATCGGCCAACTGGAGATTTCCTCCACCGCCGCAGCGGGAACGTTGCTGAAGAAAAGGTCAGAGACGTTGCGCTCGAAGACGATGATCTCGCTATCGCTCGACAGGATGCCGGAAAACATGCCGATGGCGCCTTGGAGAATGGTGACCACGGTCAGCATGGCCGCGACGCTGAAGGCGATGCCCGCGATACTGATGAACGAACGGATGCGGTGGCGGCGCAGGTTGGTCACGATCAGCTTGAGAAAGATCACGGGAGCTCTCCCACGGGTATCACGCAGGCATTCCCAGTAACCCGGACAAGCTCCTCCTCCAGGTCGCTGCGCAGCTTTCCAAGAAACGACAAGCCCAACCTCGATTGCAGAAGCCGGTGGAGAGTTCTGTCTCCCAGATGAATGAAGCGAGTGAGACGCTCGACGGCGCAGGGAATGCCCATCGCGGATGCTACGTTGGGCCGGTCAAGCAGCAGGTCGCGTGCAACAGTCTTCCCGGCCTGGGCAGCGCTTCCCAGCACATCCTTTAAGTCATCGACCATCTGGTAGCCCAGGCCCCAATACAGAGCAATCCGCTCCAGAAGCTGAATCTCCCGCACTGAAGCGCCGCCCAGCATGGCCGGCAGAACCAGCGTGAGCCGGATCAACGGAACCGTCTTGCCCCGCGCAATGCGCTCGGTCGTCTCGCGGTTGTGAGGCAAGGTTGAGTAGTGCAGATCGAGGCTCTGGCCGTTGAGCAGGCCTTCCACGCCGAGACACTGCTCAATGTAGGCCAGCGCGCGCGATTGCACATGCGGCGAAGAACCGGAGACTGCCCGCCAAGTGAGCGCGTAGGCGCGATTGATCAGGGCAAGTGCGGCCAGGATCGCCGCCGCCTCGCCGAATTCGAAATGAACACAGGGAACTCCGCGCCGTTCCAAGGCATTATCCATGCATGGAAGGTCATCGAATATTAGCGAAGCAGTATGGAAGTATTCGAGCGCGATGGCCAGGTCTCTGGCGGGAGCGGCATCCATGCCGTACGCCGTCGCCACCTGAAAGACCAACCGCGGCCGGATGAGGCTGCCGGGATTGTCGAGCACATGACGAAGCGCCTCCTCGAAGTGCGGGTCGAGTGCCGCGGGCAGCGGCATGGATGCTCTGAAAACATCCGCGAACGGCGTTGTGTTCAATGTGTTCATGCAGGTTGCCGTTGGCACTCTTGTCCTCGTTTTCTTCTTTTCCTGTTGTTCAACACATTGTATGTACGGGAGAATCCCGTTGGTGTTTCTCCCGTACGGTCGTCTCAATTGCAATTCATGATTGAGACGGATTCACAGCGCCTTTAGAGAGCGGCAAACTCGTCTGTCTTCATGAAGATTTGTTCATCTCTGGGGAATACATTTTGCGACTGTGTTCAAGACTACTCACGACTCATGACGGGAAGCCGACGCCATCATGACAATGTGTTCATCTGGCGCTGGCATGGAGTATTCCTCGTCTTTCCCGTCTCATTTCGGGACTTATCCATGAAAAGCCGGCCGGAATAGAATAATATCCCATCATGCGGCTTCTGCTGGTTGAAGACGAAATCGATATACAAAGTTTCCTGCGATCCTCGCTTGAGGAGGCGGGGTATCAGGTGGAAGCGGCAGCGGATGGCAAGACTGCCGAGCGGCTGGCGGTCGATGGCCAGTTTGACATACTGATCGTCGACCTTGGGCTGCCGGACCAGGACGGCATCAGCTTGATCCTCAAGCTGCGTCAACAGGGACTCAGCGCACCGGTGCTGATTCTATCGGCGCGGCGGAGCGTCGATGACAGGGTGCGGGGCCTGGAGCAAGGCGGGGACGATTACCTGACCAAGCCATTCGCGCTCGCGGAGCTGCTGGCCAGAGTGCGCAACCTGCTTAAACGAAACAGCCCGCCTGGCAGCGAGGCAACCAGATTGCGCGTGCTTGATCTGGAGTTGGATCTGCTGCGGCGCGAGGCGACCCGGTCAGGACAGGTCTTGCAACTCACCTCCCAGGAGTTTGTGCTTCTGGAGTATCTTTGCCGGAACGCAGGCCGCGTCGTTACGCGTTCAATGATTCTTGACAAGGTCTGGGGCATGCGCATCCAACCGGATACCAACGTTGTGGATGTTCACATCTATCGATTGCGCGGGAAGGTGGATGGCCAAGGGCAGCAGCCTTTGATTCGAACACTTAGAGGGGTGGGCTATGTCCTCAAAGACCGATAAGCCCATCATGCGCAGCGCCGCCTGGCGTATCTCGTTGTGGGCCACGCTCGCGTTTGCGGTTGGAACCATGCTAGTCTTCGCCTTTCTTCATCGCTTTGTCGCCAGCGATATTCAGCGGCGCAGCGACGCATGGCTGTCGGGAGAGGTTGAAGTTCTGGGCGATGTCGCCGAGCGGACGCCGAAGGACGCACTCTACGGCCGCGTTGTGGGAGAAGTGGCGGAGTTAGCGGGAAAGGAAGTACCGAACAAGCTGCTCTCACAGGGCAGCTCAAACGATTCGGTTTTCTTCCTACAAACCGGCGGCGACGGTTCGCTCAAGCTGTGGGTTGGCGCGGGAAGCGGCGAGCCGAACCTGAAGGCCATTCGGGCAACCAGGATTGTTCCTCATCGACCTACGGATCTTCATGTCCAGGGGCTCGCGATTCCTTTTCGCGTGGCATCAATTCGCATAGACGACGGAAGTTATATCTATCTTGGACTTTCAGAGCGCGACGAGTTGCGGGTGCTGAGGAACCTTGGCCTGCGATTCTTTTTGTTCTGGTTGTTGCTTGTTCTTTTCGGATTTGGCATCGTCTTCTTTACCACCCGGCGCATGCTGACTCACGTGCGCGAAATCACCGAAGCAGCTTCGAGAATCGGCCATTCCGACCTGAATGCCAGGGTGCCAACGACTGCGCGCAAGGACGAAGTCGGCAACCTTGCCCTGACGCTGAATCACATGCTCGATCGCATCGAAAGTTCGATACGCCAGTTGCACACCATCACGGATTCGCTGGCGCACGATCTGCGCAGTCCGCTCACGGCAATTCGCGGAAAGCTGGAGATGTCTTTGTCCGCGGTCACGCAGATCGAGCAGGCCGAGCCGATCGTCTCCGTTATCGAGGAACTGGATCGGCTGACCGATTTTCTCAATAAATCGCTGGATGTGGCTGAGGCCAAGGCAGACGCGCTTCGGCTGAACCGTGTTCCGGTCGACCTGGACGAATTGCTGAGAATCATGATCAATCTGTACGAGCCCTCGATGTCGGAAAAGGGTCTTCAAATCAGGCTGCACAGCGGCGGTCCGCTCACCATCGAGGCCGATGCGGCGCTGCTCCATCGCATGATTGCCAATCTGTTCGACAATGAGCTGAAGCACTTGCCCGCCGCCTGCACGGTCAACCTGCGGCTGATGGCCGAAGACGATGCTGCTTCGTTCATCCTGGAAGACGATGGGCCGGGCTTCGATGCGGAGGTCTTGCCTCATTTGTTCGAGCGCAGGGTGAAGGGAAAAGAGTCGAACGGCCACGGGCTGGGCCTGGCCTTCGTCGATGCGGTGGCGCGTGCTCACGGCGGCGCAGTCGCGGCCGGCAATCGCGAGAGCGGCGGAGCGCGGATCTCCGTAACGCTCCCAGTTGCTTCCTTGCAGCACGCCGGATCTCCCGCCGCTGTAAAACATGGCGCCCACTGAAACCAGTCAAACCTGGACGGAGGAGAGTCCAGAGCGAGCAAGGGCGCATCGGCGAAGGCTCCGCGAACAACTGAAGTCTCGGGAGGGGAATCCGTGACGCATGTGGCGATTGCTCGGGGATTGCTTGCTCTCCTCTGCGGCACGCAAGGAGTGGCGACGCTGGCGATCGATCTGAACCGTTCCCACGCGTCCAATCCCCAATGGCCGGGACATGCAAGGTTTCACCTGGTGTGGCAGGTCATCAGTTATGCATTGTTATCCTTGCTCGAAGTGGCGCTTGTTCTTGTCGCCGGTCCCTATCGAGAGCAGCGATTCTATCTGGCCGCGATTCTCGCCGGCATCCCAATGCTGAGCTGTCTGGTTGCATTTCTCTGCCGTAAGATGTACGGCGGCGCTCTATATGATCCCAACGGAATTCAGCCTGTAAGAATCCAGGCCTTTGGCTCAGAGCATTACATCGATCTCAACCTCACGGCTGAAGTTATGGCGCTGCTAATGCTCCTGGCAATCGTTGCTCTGTTCAGACATTGAAACCTGCACTACGCTTGCAGTTTCGCCGGCAAAACACAAAAGGCTGAAAGTCAAATTCCAAGCCTCCTGACCGGTGAGGATCGACGCCTTACCGCGGCCCTTTTATCGAGTTCTGAGGTACTCAATCAGATCGTTGAGTTCATCCTTGGTCAGGTCGTTCGTGCGCCCGTGCTTGTCGTCCGGGTTGTAGACGGTCCAAATCTCTTCCAGCGTCCGCGCCGAGCCGTCGTGCAGGTAAGGCGCCGTGAGAGCAATGTTGGTCAACGGCGCCGACTTCAGAATGCCTGTATTGTCGGTGGGTTTGCGCGTCCCCACGTCGAAGATTTTCTGGTTGGTGCCCTTGGGTCCGCTGTGGCAATAGGAGCAGCGGTTGTACTCCGCAATCGGCTTTTGGAACTTGTCCACCGCTCGCTCAAAGATCGCCTTGCCATGCTCCTGGGCCGGCGTCATCTCGCGGCCGGGCAGCTTCCAGCGGTTGGGCCTGGTCGGCAAATTGCGGATGTAAATCGTCAGGTCGGCAAGCGTGAGGTTGTCGTACTGCTCCGAGCGCCAGAAGTACTTTTCCGTCCTCGGCCCGCACTCGGTCGGAATGTCGGGATTGCCGCCGTTCCACTTATAGGGCTCGGTGTTCTTGACGCCCTCGAGCAACTTGTTGTCCACAATGTTGCGACCGAAGCCGTCGGGTTCCAGGTTCCATTCAAGACCGTCGAAAGTAGAATCGATGTGGCAGTTGGCACAGCCGATCTGGCCCTGGAACGATTGCCGTGCGGAATAAAAAGTCTGTTCGCCGTGACGCAGGGCGGAGACGAACTTCGGACCGGCCAGCTTGATTGTCGAGGCCACGCGGTTGGTGCGCGTGTCGATCACGCTCAGCGTATCTTCGAGGCGATTGGCCACAAACAGCCTGCGTCCGTCGCGTGACAGCGTTAGCCCGCGCGGATTGCGTCCCACTGCGATGCGCGCCACCACGTAGTTTGCGCTGGCCGAAAGATCCTGCACAAAAGGCGCAGGGTGCGCATGAATGAAGCGCAGCAGCCGCGGCACATCGATTACCGTCACAATCTCCGAGCCGCCGCTGGTGACGTAAATGCGCGACTTGTCCGGCGCAATCGCCACGCCGAACGGCTGCGAAGCATAGCGCTCCAATTCATCCAGCGGCACCTCCACAGTCTTTCCCACGTCCGCGCCAAATACCATAATCGTATCTTCGAATGCGCCGCCGTGTTCCAGGTGCGCCAACGGTATAAGATTCTTGGGGTGGTATTCGGCTGCCACGCCCAGCCGCCCATCGGCTGAGAACGCCAGATGAAAGACGCCGGCAATCGCATGGAGCGGCATGCGGTCCACCACCACCGCGCGGGCCACATCGATCACCGTGATCTCCGACTCCGGTACCGTGCGGTTCTCCAGTCCCGTCCGCAGCGGAGACGAATTCGGATACACATGTGTCGCGTAAATACGGCTTCCATCGGGCGAAAGCTCGAGATAGCTCGATCCGCGCCCGGCCAGCAGCCGCTTCTCTTCCACGCCGGTCTGGGCATTCAGCACGGCCACATCGTTCGAGATGCGATTGGCCACAAACAGCCGCTTGCCCGCCCGATCCTCCACCACGCTCGACGGCTCCGCGCCCACCGGCCACGTCGCCACCACCGCCAGCGTGCTCGTATCGATGACAGAGAGCGTGTCGTCCCATGAGTTGGTCACAAACAGCCGCGCGCCGTCAGGCGAAAACGAAAACCCGCGCGGCACATGCCCCACAGCGATGTTCCTGATCACCGCGTAGCTGGCCGCATCCAGCACCCGCACCTCTTCGCTATCCTGGCACAGAACATAAAGCCGCGCGCCATCCGCCGACAGCAGAACCTCGAGCGGCGAAGCGTAAGCCACATTCTCGACCGCGCCTCTGCGCTCGCGCGAAGGTTGATTTTCGCCGGAGTGCGCAGGGCCTTGGGACACAGGCCGTAACTTATCGGATGGGATGACGAATGGCTCGGGACCAAGGTGGCCGCGATGGCAGGTACCGCAGGTCACCGGGTCACCGGTGCTGTAGATCCTGGCCAAGTAACTCTTGTTGATCTCCTCGGTCATCGAATACATGGTGCGAGCCACGGCCTTCACCGGTTTGGAATCGTCGGCGAAGTTGAGCTGCGGGCGGTCGTTGGAACCGAGGTTGTTGGGGTCCTCGGCGTGACAGGAGTTGCAATCTGTGCCCAGGGCGGCGGCCCATTGCTCCATGATGTCGTGGACCTGTTGCCCGGTCAGGCCCTTCGGAAGCACCTTGAGGTTGGATGGCGCGGGGTAGCTGCCGGTTTCAGGAGACGGCGCCTGGGCGGCTGTGGCGGCCGCGATGACGGCTCCCGTCAGCAGAGCCGCCACGGCTGAAGATAGAAACAGGACAGATGGCTTCACAGGAACCTCGTTGCCGATTGGCACGTTCTTCTCTGGCGCGCAGCTTTCGCTATTGGTGCGGTGGCAGCGCGCGTGCTACCAGGCATCTTTATTCTTCTCCTGTTTCGACCAAAGGTAATCAGCAATTCGGTTGATGTCTTCGTCGCTCAATACGTGCTTCCACGCGGGCATGTAAAGCGGCGGAGCCGGTCCGGCGGCATTGTCCATCGGGGGCACCCTGCCGTTGCGAATGATCGCGATGACCTCGTCCTTGGTGTAGTCGGCGGAGACGTGCAGCAGCGACGGCACCTCGCCGCCCTGGGCGTTGGGATTGGCCACGCCCCCTTGCAGTTCCGTCCCATGACAGCCCACGCATCCGAAGCGCGCGAAGTCCTGCTTGCCCGCTTCGATGGCGACATCCTCGGGTGTCATCGTCCGGGTCTTCTTCGACAGGATCAACTGCACATCTTCCGGAGTCGCGGTTGCCAGGAAGGCTACAAGCGCCTTGCGGGCATTGGTCTCAAGATCGTACTCCGGCATGGAGCTACCCGGATACACAAGCTCGGGATTCACCAGTTGTTCGTCGAGCCATTCGGTCGAGTGGCGCTTGGTCACGCCGAGCAGGTCGGGAGCAGTCTTTGCTCCTGCTCCGCCAACGGCATGACAAGCCAGACAGTCTTTCTCGACAAACAATTGCCGGCCATATTCCGGACTGGGAATCAGGCGCACGCTTGAGAAGTAGCTTCCCATCTCTTCGTTGGTGAGGGCGAGCATGAAATAGGTGAGGTCGCGCGCCTGCTCTTTGGTGAAATGCAAGTTGGGCATGGCGGAGCCGGTGGAGACCGCATTGGGGTCGAGGAAGTGGTGCTCAAGCCAGTCGGGAGAGCGGCGGTTGGCGCCTTCCCCAGTGAGGTCGGGGCCGATGCTTCCGCCCACGCCATTGAGCTTGTGGCAACCGCGGCAGCCCTGGGTTTCAAAGAGGCGCCGGCCCTCAGTCAACTCCGGCACGCCGGGCACGTCGCCTTCCTTGTGGCAGCGGCCGCAGGAGGCGCGGATGTAGTCCTTGGAAAGCAGGGGGTTTGGCCAGAATGCGACGTTGCCGTGCGCGCCCTCCTTGTCTGTGGCCAGCCCCTGACCGCCGTGGCAGATGGTGCAGCCGAACCTGGAGGGAACGTGCGGTCCCAATTCGGCGTGATAGCGGAAGGGCTCCGGCGCATTCTTCATGGTGGGGTCTTCCACGCCCAGATGGCACGTGGTGCAGCGGTCCACGCGCTGCAGGCCAGGGAGCAGCACCTGGCGGATCTCGGGCGGCGTGGCCAGAACGGCGGCCTTGGTGACCGCGTTCGGCTCGCCTTGCGCCTCAATCTGCAAAAAGCTTCGTTGATAGGTCTTCCACGATGGCGTGTTGGCCTGCCAGCCCGCCGCCAGGATCAGAGCCAGCGCAAGAAGACTGAGCGCAAAGAAAAGCTGTTGTAGTCTGCGTTCCATTATTCAGCCCCCGCGACAACGTGTACCCATGGTGGAACCAGCGCCCAGCCCGGTCCGCGGAAGAAAGTTCCCACGACGATCAGGGCCAGGTTGGCGACTACAAAAATCGTGAAGAGCCAGAGAATCAACTTTCGGTCGGCGAGGTTGCGGCTGGTGTTCCTGTCAAGATAAGGAATGGCAAGCAGCGCCAGCACCATCAGGGCCGGCGCCACCACGCCGCCCAGCAGGGCGGAGTGGCTGACCAGCTCCTGCAGCCCCAGAAAATACCACGGCGCCTTGGCGGGATTGGGTGTCTTGGCCGGATTGGCCAGTTCCTCAAGCGGCGCGTTCAGGAACAGCGACATCGCCATGATGGTGGTGACCGTGGCCATCAGCACGACGGCCTCGCGAACAAAGGCATAGGGATAGGAGAAGACCGTATCCTCTTCCTCTTCGGGGGTGACGGTTTCAAAGATGGGCTTGCCGGTGACAACTTCCATCAGGCCATAGGTCTTGTCCTTCGACGCTGCTGCCACTTGCAGAGGCGCAACTTCTGCGGGCGCGCCGATGGTGACCAGTGTCTCAATCTTTTTGGAGTTCAACTTCCAGATGGGTCGCGAGAGCCCGCCATCCTTGCGGACCCGCCAGAAGTGAACGATGGTAAGCAGAATCATGAGCGAAGGCAGCACAGCCACGTGCAGCACGTAGAAACGCAGCAGCGCGGCCTCTCCGACACTGTGGCCGCCGAGCAGCAGCTCGCGCACCTGGCCGCCTACCAGCGGGGCGTAACTGCCGATGTTGGTTCCCACCGTGATCGCCCAGTAGGCCAGTTGATCCCAGGGCAACAGATAGCCGGTGAAGGACAGGCCCAGTGTGAGCAGCAGCAGCAGAACGCCGATCACCCAGTTGAACTGGCGCGGCTTCTTATAGGAGCTGGTGTAGAAGACCCGGCACATATGCAGGAAGACGCAGATCACCATGCCGTGCGCCGCCCAGCGGTGCATGTTCCTGAGGAAAGGCCCCATAAAGACGACATACTGAAGGTCCTTCATGTCCTGGTAAGCCTGCGGCGGATAGGGCCGATAGTAGACCATCAGCGCAATGCCGGTGGTGAGCAAGATGAGAAAGAGAAAGAAGGTGATGAAGCCCAGGTAAAAAGTGTGCCTGAACTTCAGATTCTCTTTTTTCACCTTGGCAGGATGGATATGCAGCCACACATTGAGAAAGACCAGTTCGGACTTTCCCTTGTCGGTGGACAGCGGATCCCGCCGCACGATCGATTGCCAGATTTCGCGAATCAGATTCATCGTTACACCATCAACCGGTAAGTGGGCGGCACTACCTTGTCCTTGTCGACGCGAAGCTGCCCATCGCGAGCCTGCGTTACTTCAAACCAATCCAGAGCGCGGGGCGCGGGACCGTGCTGCACCGAGCCGTCGGCGGCAAAGACGCTGCCATGGCACGGGCAATGGAACTTCTGATCGCTAGAGAAGTGCGCGACCGTGCAGCCCAGGTGAGTACAGACTGCGCTGGCCGCGGCAAATCCCTTGTCGCGATCGCGAAAGACAAAGATCTTTTCGTCAACGAGGAATGTAGGGGGTCCGAAGGGAAAGTCGCCAGGTTCGCCGATCTTGAAAGTCTGCGGCGGCTCATAAAAGACACTCGGCATCAGGAAGCGGACCACGGCTGCCAGGCTGATCCCAACCGCAGAACAGAGCGCGGCAATGCCTACCGCTCCCCAACTGAACTTGAAAAACTCTCGTCGATTCATTTCCGTGCTCCCCTACTCAAAGACTTCCCGCTCCTGCTGCTCCAGGGCCTCCATGGTAATGGCCCCGGTTGGGCACCGCTCGGCGCAGAGGCCGCAGCGAATGCACTTCTCTTCGTTCTTGATGATGGCCCCCGCCTGGCCGGCCTTGAGTTCGGCGCCGATCACCCCGTAGCGATTTTGAATCAGCGCATCATAGCGCTGATCGCCGCTCACCTGAACCAGGTCCACCAGGCGCAGGCAATTCTCCGGGCATACATCCACGCAGCCGGCGCAGAGGATGCACTTCGAGCCGTCGAAAATCGTATTCACCTGGCAGTTGAGGCAGCGCAGCCCTTCGGCGCGGCCCTGTTCCTCGTCAAAGCCCAGTTCGACCTCGGCAATTCCGATGCGGCGGTTGGCTGCCAACACGGGCATCTTCTGGCGCGGAATGGAGAGAAATCCGCGTGGCATCTCCCAGTTGGGCAGGATGCGAAAGCGGCTCAGCACCGTCTTCTTCGTCTTGCCGTTGAGGTAGACGTGAATGGAGCGCGCCGCCTTGTGTCCATTGGCAACGGCTTCGACCAGGATGCGCGGCCCGAAGGCTACGTCACCGCCGGCAAAGACGCCGGGAGCAGTCGTCATCAGGTTCTCGTCGATCTTGAGAATTCCGCGAGGCGTCACCTGCACTCCCTCTTCGCCACTGAGGAAAGAGAGGTCTGCCTGCTGGCCGATGGCCAGGATCACGCTGTCGCAGGGGATAATCTTTTCCTCATCGCTGAAGGCGGGATTGAAGCGGCCACTCTCATCGAATACCGTCAGGCAGCGGCGCACCTTCAGGCCGGTTACTTGTCCGTTCTCGCCCACAATCTCCTTGGGCCCCCAGCCGTTGTCCACCACGATGCCCTCGTGCTCGGCCTCGTCCACCTCGCCTTTCCATGCGGGCATCTGCGCGCGCGATTCGAGGCTGACCATATCCACTTCTTCGGCGCCCGAGCGCATCGCCATGCGGGCCGCGTCCAGGGCTGGCTGAAGGCTCTTGTCCTCTTCGTCGGCGGCTGAATCTACCGATTCCTGGGCCATTTCTTGCACCAGGCGCACGGCGGCGCGCGCCACGTCGATGGCCACGTTGCCGCCGCCCACAACAACAACCCGCTTGCCCAGCTCGATCTCGAAGCCCAGATTGACGTTGATCAGGAAATCTATGCCGTTGTAAACGCCCGCCAGGTGCGCGCCGGGAATGTTCAACTCACGGCCCTTGTTGAGCCCCGTGGCCAGCAGTACCGCATCGAACTTCGAGCGCAGCTCGGAGAAGGAGATGTCGCGGCCCAGCGTCACGCGGGTGCGCAGCGTGACGCCCATGGCCAGGATGTTGTCCACCTCCATCTTGATGATTTCGCGCGGAAGGCGGAACTGCGGAATGCCCAGGTAGAGCATTCCGCCGGGGACCGGTGCGGACTCAAAGACTTCAACCGTGTACCCCAACAGGGCCAGGTCGTGCGCGCAGGTGAGGCCGCAGACGCCGGCTCCCACAACGGCGATGCGCTTCTCACGCTTGGGAGCGGGCGGCAATTTCTTTCGCGCCGGATCGTGGCCGGTGCCCAGGTTGTGGCGATCGGTGGCGTAGCGCTTGAGCGCGCAAATGGCGATCGGTTCGTCGATCTTGCCGCGCCGGCAGTTGTCCTCGCAGGGGTGCGCGCAAATTCTTCCCAGCACGTAAGCGAATGGATTGGGCGCGCGGGCCAGAAGATACGCTTCCTCATCACGGGAGATCCCGATAGCCTGCACATAGCGGCCACATTCCGTATGGATCGGACAGGCAGCGCGGCAGGGAATATTCCTGTCGAAATACTCCTGGTCCGGGACGGTGATGGAATAGCGCATGGATTCCCCGCTCTGCCGATTGCTTGAGCTACTGTAGCCCGAAGCCGCTACACGCTGGTAGCGGCTTCGGCAAGACAAAGCCCCGGCGAACGGGCCTGCTGCTCACCGGGGTGGAAGGCGACACAGCCTTGCCCCGTTCAGAAAAGGCTGCCGGAGCGGCACAACGCTCTAGTGCTGCTGGGCCTTCAACTTCTCAATCTCTTCGTCGCTCAGCGACTTGGAGAACGCCGACGGGTTCTTGTCCTTGCGGTTCTCCTCGTCGTAGGCCAGGAACTCGTAGATCGTCTTTCCCTGGCTGTCGCTGATGCCCGAGTTTGGCTTGTGCATCATGCGCTTCACATAGCGGCTCCACTCCGGCAGGGTCATGGTCGTGTTAATGGGCCGCGCGATGGTGTGGCACTTGGCACACTTGTCCAAAAACACCTTGTACCCCTTCTGCTGATCCGGCGGATAAGCGGAGACGTTGATCTTGTCGGAGCCCTTGTCCTGCGGAAGCGTTACGTTGCTGCTCTGCGCCGCCAGGAACAACGGCGCGCTGAGACAGACGAGCGTCATGGTGCGAAATCCCTTGTGCATTTCAGCCTCTCCTTACCACATGTAGCGGATATCCAGCTTGAACAGTTTATCGGTGGTGCCCACGAGGGCAACCGGGTCGCCATCGTGCTCCTGAGTATAAGCGGCTCGGAGCACCACGTTGCCCAAGGAAGTGAGGGCATGTTCGCCGCCGATGCTCCACGCCCGTGTATGCATGGTCGGCTGCGGGTCGATGCTCGAGGTCCCCCGGTCCAGCCGCGCCATGATCACCGTGCCCGTCTTGAGGTAGTAGTTCGCCTCGCCGCGATAGGTATTTGCGATGTAGTGCGACATCGTGCCGGGCTGCGTCCACAGCCAGTCGTCCTGGCTGCGGATGTAGCCGCCTAATACGTCCAGCTTGTCGAAGAACAGGTAGTTGCCAAAGGCGCCCACCCGGTAGAAGGTCGGCCGATAAGTGAACTGATTCGTCGGGCTGAAGTTCTGATTCTGGTCTTTTGATCCCCGGTACATCATCACCGTGACGCCGCCGTCGGGGCCAAACCAGTAATCGGCATCGGCCCACACGTCCTTGGAACTCTTTGTTGAGGCCCCAAGTATCTCACTGCCGTCCGCATTCAGCCCGTTGGTCACTTTTGCCGAGACGGCAAAGATATTCTTGAAGTAGTTCGAGGCGTGCGTGTAGCCAACGTCGATGCCAACCGGGTGCTGATCGAGCGAGAAGCTGATGGGATCAACGTTGGTTAGCGTGTAGGCGGGGTCGGAGAAGAGGTTATAGAACATGGCTGCCCGCGTTCCCTCGCCCTCCTGCATATGGATCATGCCGCCTTTGATGAAGTAGCTGCTGTTGGCGCGGCCACCCGTCCAAACGCCAAAGCCCTGCTCCAGACCGTTCCCTCCGTCCTGGTAGAGCTCATAGTGGGCGAACGTGGAGAAGCCGGTGTCCGGCATGTTGGCGACCAGGAACAGCGCGGCTTCGTCCAGGTTGAAGCTGGAGCAGGAGGAACTCGAAGCTGTATCGCTGCCGCACGAAGTGGCAGGGGAAGCCGAAGTCGTGCTGCCCGCGTCGGCCACGGTCTTTTCGTCCGTGACGCTGACCTGCATAATCAACGCCAGCGAGTCGGTGAGTCTGAACTTGATGTCCTTGTCCAGTGCAGTGATCTTGGGCGCGGGCTTGGTCCCGTCCATCTCGTCCGGCGGCATGCGGTAGCCGAGGCGCTTGAACATATAGCCGTTCTTGTTCAACGCCGGCGGAACCGTGTGACAGGTGTAACACTTGACGCCGTATTTGCGGGCAAACGCTGGAATGGCATTTGCTGGCTGGGGCATCAACAGGATAAGGCTAATGAGCAGCAAAATTGCGTTAACGCCTGAGGTCCAGAGTTTCATGTGCGGGAGCTCCTGCCACTTCCTTAAGCACTCCGGGAGCCAAAGCTAGCATCTTTCGTATCAATACTTTACGGGAAGCGATCCTCGCCAGATGGGGATTTTATTCCCCGATCCCCGGCTCCATCTGGGGAATGGATTCCCCAGATGGCTGTTCCTTCTCCCGCCGCAGGAGCGCGTAAAAGGTCTTCCGGTCCACTCCGGCCTCGCGCGCGGCGGCGCTGACGTTGCCATTGCAACGCGACAGCACGGCCTGCGCGTAGGAGAGTTCAAAGCTGGCCAGGTACTGCTCCCGCGCATCCTTCCAGGGCAGTGTGGAAAGGCTGTTGGCAACCTCCACATTCGGAGAATCCTCCTCGATGTCCTCCGGCCCCAGCACTCCGCCTGGGTGCAGCGCAGTCAGCCTCTCCATCACGTTCCTCAACTGGCGAACATTGCCCGGCCAGCGCTCCCGCATGAGCGCCTCGTAGAACTGCGGCGATCCCGACAGGCTTTTGCCATAGCGGCGGGAGAAGCGCTCCAGAAAGAAGCGCGCCAGGTGAGGAATATCCTCCGGCCGTTCGCGCAGAGCCGGCAGCTTGACCGTGACGACGCTCAACCGGTAGAAGAGTTCCTCGCGAAAGGTTCCTGCCTTGATCTTGTCTGCCAGGTCCTGATTCGTCGCGCACAGGATGCGGCAATCCACGCGCACCGTCGCAAGGCCTCCAAGACGCCGCATGGCTCGCTCCTCCACAAACCGGAAAAGCCGGGTTTGCAACTCCACGCCCAGGTCCCCGATCTCGTCCAGAAACAGCGTGCCGCCGTCTGCCGATTCGATGAGCCCCTTTTTGGTGCGCTCCGCTCCGGTGAAGGCGCCGCGCTCATAACCGAAGAGTTCGCTTTCGATCAGCGAGCCCGGCATGGCGCTGCACTCGACGGGCACAAAGGGCCCATCCTTGCGCCGGCTCTGGTTGTGGATGAAGCGAGCGGTCACCTCCTTGCCGGAGCCGCTCTCGCCCAGGATCATCACCGTGGCATCGGTCGTCGCCGCGCGGCGGCACTTTTCCATCATCTCCAGCATGGCCCCGCTGCGGCTTTCGGCTGCATCGGCCTCGCCAAGAGCTTCCAGGCGGCCCTTCAGCGTTTCCACTTCGCGTTCCAGCCGGGCGTGCGAAAGCGCCCGCTTGGTCACCAGCAGCAGGTCCTCGCGCTTGAAGGGCTTTTGCAGGTAATCGAAGGCGCCGTTGCGCATGGCCAGCACCGCACTCTCCACCGATCCGAAGGCAGTGAGAAAGACGATTGGCAACCCGGGATGAGCTGCGTGCAGACGGGCAAAGACCTCTTCACCCGACATGCCCGGCATGCGCACGTCCAGCAGAACCAGGTCGGGCGGGTTGGCCAGGCACTCGGCAAGACCTTTCGCCGGGTCAACGCAAATGGAGACCGTCGTGCCGGGCGAGCGCAGCATCCGCTGGATGTTTTCTCCCAGCGCGGCTTCGTCGTCAATCACCAGAATGCGACTCACGCGGTTGTTCCTCCGGCAAACCAGTGATAGGGCTGGCCGCGGGTAAATCGCGCCGGAGGCAACTCGACAACGAAACTGGCGCCACCGCCTTCCCTGGCTTCATAGCGGATGCGCCCATCATACATATCCAGCAGGCTGGCCGCCAGAAACAGCCCCAGCCCCAGCCGCTCCCGCGCTGTGCTCTGCGAGACAAACGGCTCAAAGAGGTGTTCGCGAATGCTCTCCGGCACGCCCGGCCCGTTGTCTTCGATCCTGGCCACGACTTTGGCGCCCGCAGTGCGATAGGGCTCAAGGCGCACCCAGATCGCGCCTTCATCCAGCCCCTTCAGTGCTTCGAGCGCATTGCCGAGCAAACCGCGGACCACTTCGCCAATCACGTGTTCGGGAACCTCCACCCGCGGCGCCTCCCCGATCTCCTCCACCAGTTTCACTCCCTGGCTTTGGGCAGAGGGCCGCAGCGCCGCCAGCGCCTCTTCCAGGGCCTTCTGCGGAACCGAGGCTTCGAAGATCTCTCCGCCGCGCTCGCGTCGCAGCGCCTGCAGGAGCGTGGTGGCGATGTTGCTCATGTAGCGCGTCTCTTTGAGCATCTGCTCCAGATCGGCGCACAGAGCAGCATCCTCTTTGCGCTCTTCGAGCAGCACCTCGATCCTGCCCGCCACAATCGCCAGCGGATTGTTGAACTCGTGCATGAAGCCGGCCGTAAATTGGCCCAGAAGCGTCAGTTGATGGCTCAGCCGCGCCTGCCGGTCGGCGGCTTGCAACTCCTCGCGCAAGCGGGCCGTGCGGAAACGGACGGTCTCCAATTGCAGCTTCAGTTGCGCCGCTTCTTCTTCGGAGCTTGCCGCGCGGGCAACCAGGCGGACCCGCTGCCGATGCGTGTACGCGAGTGCGGGCAGCGGCGCCGCCAGGACGACAAGGATCAAGACGATGACCTTGGCGAATTGGGCGCCAGGGAAAATCCAAAAAAAGATGCCCAGAAATGGCAGAACCCAGGCCCCGCTCAACCAGAGCAGAGGCCGGCCCCGCTCCCTGGAGCGCCTGAGAGCACCGTCTTCCCCTGGCTTCGCAGACATAATCACTCAAGTGTAGTGCTTCAAGCAGGTTGATAGCTGACGAGAAGGCCGCAATAAGCGTTCCCGTGTGCTCCTCAAGGCGCCAAAAGGAGCCATCCATTACGCCTGGATTCAATAAGTTACTGGATTCCTGTTACCTTTCACGGCAGAGGTCGCGGTCCTTGGCATTCACCGAGGGAGTGGACGCATTTGAGGGCAAGCGAAGCGCAGAAAAGACTGTGGGGACTGAGGAACAATGCCCCGAGCCTCATTCGGCGCATACGTCCGGCGTCTTGAGATAGGCCGAAGCAGGAGGTCAACCCCATTCAAATCGCTCTGAGGAACCGGACCTTCAGCGTTCAATTCCCTTGCGATTCTTCTTTTTGAGAATGGGCTTTCTCGCTTTTTGTGTTGGCTGTTCTGAAGCGTAGACGGCCGCTTTTTGGATTTGCTTCACATCGAGAATATCTTGTTCTCTGCCCGCAGCCAGTTTGTTCTTGATTAGGTTTTCTCGTGAGATGACGTAAGTCGGCGTCTCACCTTCTATCATGGCGTTGACATGGTCTTTCCATGCTTCGTCGAACGTCACGCCGCTGATCTGTTGAAGGATATCGATTCGATTCGGAGGCATGCCGATCTGAAGCCCTGTTTTTGCATCCCGGAAATCTTTAGCGGTAAGTCCGTGAAGGGGCGCGCCAAACTTGCATAAGGCTCTGAACACAGCATCGCTATTCCTTGCATCGGCCCGGATGAACAGGTCAAGATCTTTGGTTGCGCGCGGTTGAGCGTGGACACCGAATGCGTAGCCCCCAACGAGCAAATACTCAACGCCCTGTTCGTTGAACATGCGTATGAGTTCTTTCATGTCTTTTGTTAGCATTCTGACCGATCTCCCGAATCGCGTATGCGGCTTCGGTAAGTTCGCACACGGCTACGAGTCTGTCCCCTACGGGGATACTCTGCCAATAGCGGTAGTTCTCCGCTTCTTGTTCTTCAACGCTGGTGACCTTGCGAACGACCCTGTTTGGATTGAGGCTCATTCCATTGACGGTAAGCTGCACACACCGAGGAAGGTGCTTGCGTAATTCGCGGGCGCCGAACGGTTCCCCGCATTTGGGGCACTGACGGAGCACCTTTGCCCGCGGGGAGCGAAGCTGGCGCGCACGCAACCTGCGGGCACTCTCTCGAAGCAATACGTCATCGGGAATCGTCGTGATGTCGAAATGCGGAGTCCAGCCGGACATTTGATTGCTCTTCACGAGTGAATTTCACCACAGCTAAAGTATAGCACATTGCGGCAATGTGTAAGGCGGAATGTGTGCTGTTCAAAACATTAGAAACATGGGGTTTCAGTTTCCTTTCCTCTTCTCGCGTCTTTCAAAAAGGACGGCCCCGGCCGGAACCAGAGCCGTTCTTCGGAAGGGAAAGCCGAACTACATCGCTGGGTCAACTGATTTTGTTAGAGTTCTCGCCGGCCGTCCATTGCGCGGGCCATCGACACTTCGTCGGCATACTCGATGTCGCTGCCGGCTGGGACGCCGGTGGCGATGCGGGTGATTCGGACATCGAAGGCGCGCAGGGCGCCGGCGAGCCAGTTGGCGGTGGCTTCGCCTTCCAGAGTGGGGCTGGTGGCTACGATGATCTCGTCCACTTCGCCGCGTTCGACGCGGGCGACCAGAGTGCCGGTGCGCAACTGGTCAGGCCCCACGCCGTGCATGGGCGAGAGGGTTCCATGGAGGACATGGTAGACGCCCAGGTAGCCGCGGGTCCGCTCGACGGCGGCGATGTTGCTGGGCTCCTCCACCACGCAGACCAGGCGCTGGTTGCGGGTGGGACTGGTGCAATAGGCGCAGGGATCGACGTCGGTGACGTTGTTGCAGATGGAACACAGGCGCAGGCTGGCCTTGAGGCCGCGCACCGCCTCGGCCAGCGCCGCGGCATCCTCGTCCGAGGAGCGCAGGATATGGAAGGCGAAGCGTTGGGCGCTCTTGGCGCCCACTCCGGGGAGTTTCTTCAGCTCTTCGATGAGCCGCGCAATCGGCTCGGCATAGCGTGACACGTTGCTGCCTCCCTGAGATTGCATTCGGAAAAATCAGCCAAGGCCCGGCAGCTTGAGGCCGCCCAGTATCCCTTGCACGCTGGATTGCATCGCCTCATCTGCCTTGCGTCCGGCTTCGTTGACGGCGGCCACTACCAGGTCCTCGAGCATCTCTACGTCGGGCTGGCCGCTGCCGAGGCCAACGACAGCCGAGGGGTCGATGCGGAGCTTGAGGAGCTGCTTCTTGCCGTTCATGGTTGCGGTGACGGCGCCGCCACCGCTGGTTCCCTCCACCACGGTCTGGCCCAGTTTGCGCTGGACTTCCTCCTGCATCTGGTTGGCCTGGGAAAGCATCTCGGAGATTTTGAGCGGGTTGATCATCGCTTTTTTCCTCGTTGGAGCGTGCGTTTACTTTTGGCGCAGATCGACCACGCTGCGGACCTCGGCCTTGAAGATATCCTGTGCCCTCTGGACCCAGGGGTTACTGAGCGCGGCTTCCTGAATGCTGCCGGCCAAGGGCGCGGAGATCGCGGCTGCGGCCGGTGCGTCGCTTCCAGCGCCGGGAATGACCAGGAAGCGGGCGACCGCGCCCAGCCGTTGCAACTCCTGGCGAATGATCTTCTCCGCAGCGGCATTGACCGTCAGGCTGAGCATCTTTTTGCCCATGCCGGCCACTTCGATGCGCAGGCTGGCGCTATCGAGGGTCCACGCGCCGGAGCCCAGTAACTGGGCGGCTGAGACGTGGCCGGCGTCTACCAGAGCGGAGCCGATGGCATGGCGCAGGGATTCCATGCTGGGAGGGCCTGAGGATGGCGTGGCGGCTTCAGGGGCTTTGGCCAGCGCGCCTTCGGTGAGCGTTGCCGCGTAGCCGGTGGCCGGAGTTGCGGCGGCAGGGAAGGGCGCGCTGCCCAGAAACGGGCTGCTGAAGGCTTCGCTGGCGCTTGCGTGTGCGGCGGCAGGCGATGGACGTTCCATTGTGGCGACCGGCCCGGCCGCGGAATCCGGCTTGGGTCCCGAATCCGGCTTGGGTCCCGAATCCGGCTTGAATCCCGAATCCATCCTGGGGCCCGAGTTCCAGCTACCGCCAGCCGGCCCAAATGGGGAGATGGATGGCGCGGACTGCGGTGTGGCGGGGATTGGAGCCAGGCGCGACGGGGTTGCTGTTGTGCGAGGAGCGGAAGGCGCGGTGGCGCTGCGGATTCCAGAGTTGGGTGGAGCGCCGGTTGCCACACCGCTCAGAAGCTCTTCGATCGGCAGCAGCCGCTGCGCATGAATCAGCTTGAGCAGGCCCAACTCGAGGTGAAAGCGCTGCTCCTGGCGGTAGTTCAGGTCGTCGAAGGTGCGCAGGACGATCTGCAGATTGCGGGTCAGCTCCTCCTCAGTGAACAGAAGGGCAGTGCGTACGGCGCGGGCGCGCTCGTCGCCGGAGATCTGGAGCAGTTCAGTCTGCTCGCCGCCCAGCTTGGCCATGAGCGTATTGCGCAAATAGCGGACCATCTGCCGGGCCAGCGACGATGGATTATGGCCGGCATTGACGAGCAGGTTCAACTGCTCCATCAGCTCGGCGCTCTGGCCGGCAGCCACGGCCTCCAATAGGCGCTCGAAGACCGCATTGGGCACTGCGCCCATCAGCTCGCGAATCTGTGCCGCAGAGAGCACGGGGCGGCCAGCCCCTTGGACGATTTCGATGGGCGCCGAAGCAATGGCCTGGTCCATGATCGAGAGCGCGTCGCGCATCGAGCCGTCGCCCGCCTCGGCCAGCAGGGCCAGGGCGGCGTCTTCGGCCTCGACCTGCTCCTCACCGGCGATCATCTTCAATTGGGTGAGAATATCGTCGAATTTGACGGCATGAAAGCTGAAATGCTGGCAGCGGGAGCGGATGGTCTGGGGAATGTCCTCTGGCTGTGTGGTGGCCATCATGAAGATGACGTGCGCCGGGGGCTCCTCGAGGGTCTTGAGCAGGGCGTTGAAGGCCGCATCGGTGATTTGGTGGGCCTCGTCGAGGATGTAGATCTTGTAGCGGTCGCGGGAGGGGGCGTAGCGCGCGGCGTCGCGCAGTTCGCGAATCTCGTCGATGCCGCGATTGGTGGCGGCGTCAATCTCGATTACGTCCACGGCGTTGCCCTGGCGAATCTCAACGCAGGAATCGCATACGCCGCAAGGTTCGTGCGTGGGCCGGGCTGCTGTGCCCACTTCCGTGCGGCAGTTGAGCGCCATGGCCACGATGCGCGCGATGGTGGTTTTGCCGATGCCGCGGTGGCCGCTGAAGATGTAGCCGTGCGCGATACGGTTCTGGCTGAGCGCATTGAGCAGGGTGCGGGTCACGTGGTCTTGCCCGGCCACGTCGGCAAAGCGCTGCGGGCGGTATTTTCTGGCCAGAACCTGATAACCCATCGCTGAACCCGCTCCTGGAGGCCTGTCCGGAATGGAGGCCGCCTAGAGGGGATTGTATCGTTTCGGGGTGGGGCGCGAGGGGGTGGAAAACGATGGTCAACTGGATTCCGAATTGGCGATGAACGGATCAGAAACGTGGGTACGTTTCGGATTAATGAGGTCAGATACTAGTCCCAACGGTCAAGGCGAATCCCACTCGTCGGCCTCAATCACCCGGTCAGCCTTCGAAAATGCTACAACGTAGTATTCGGGAACAAGCGGCGCAAGGGATGAGAATACAGATATTCAAGGGCACAATCCTTGCCGGGAACATGTATCACCCCGCATTTGCCTTCATGATAGTTGGGCCTTCCCATCTTTGCAGAGACTAGAGACTGAAGAACGAGAATCTCCAATCTGGACGGACGGGAAGTACTGCGCCGCTTTTGAGAAGCGCGCAAATGCAACAGCCGACCTTACTGCAACAACTAGCAGAACAAATAGGCCAATTATCAGAACGAGACTGTTGCGTGACATCGGATTCTGTCTTTTTCCATGCAAATTGTAGTACCGCGCAGACCCGCCGCAGGTGGCTACGCGCAATGCTTCTGTGCTTCGACGTAGGCTCGGAGAACGGCATTCATGCGCGTCAGGTGTCCTTTGCCGTGTGCCCGGAACCACTCAACTACATCATTATCGAGGCGCAGGTGAACCGAGGTCTTTCCCGTCGGCATCACCACCCGCGCGGAGCTCCAGAACTCAGCGCCAAGCGACTCCGCATCCGGCGCATCCGCGCTAGTCGGGTCTTCGCCGCGTTCACGCATGGCCCTGATCTCGCTAAGCGAATGTCTCACGATAGTAGATTTCCCGTTCATCTTTGCTCGCTTTCTGGGCGCTGATGAGGCGAATCAGATTTTCGCCGCCAGGCAAACACAATGCGATAGACTTCGCCATCCACGCGCCCCAGCGCAATCCAGCGGAGTTCGCCATAATCCTGGCGGTCGTCGATGCGCTCCAATCGCTCGTTCAAAAAGATCGCCGAGGCGGTCAGAAACGAAACCCTGTGCTTCTCCAGATTGTTTTGGGCCTTGGCTTCGTCCCACTCGAATTCGAGTTCCTTGCCTGCCATTGCCTACCCTCTATTATGTACACAAATGTAGACACAAATCAAGTCTATGTCGTGAACCTTGCGCCGAACCGCGTGTCCCAGCTCCCGCTCTTGGGATCTGGGAAGGATAGCACTCTCCTGATGTGCTCTGCCGAAAGTCTGACCTGAGCAAAGTCGAAGGGGCGTCTGCCCCACCGCAGGGGATTGCTGATAATTACCCACCGCCGGCGCACAATAGAAGAAGTAGTCGGGGGCTTTACTGACCACAGTTCACTGCCCCCTGAGGGTACCCCCTCTCTCTATATTTATTCTCGACCCTGAAATTTTGCTGATAATTTTAACCTTCCTAGAATCAATGCTTTCTGAAGATAAACCTAGCAAGAACACATCCACGGTAAGACCGTAGAATTTGCAGATAATTACCTGCGGTCGCCGAAACTCCCTTCGCCGGAACAAAATTTATCATCATCTTCAATGATTGTGCTTGTCGCGCTTCTTCTCTGCTGCCTTCTTCAGAGCCTTTTTGGCGGCGGCCTTGCGGCGCTTGACCTCTTCTTTGGAGTACATGGTGCCGCGGCATTTTTTGGCGCCGCAGTTGCAGATGGCTTCGTCGTCGCCGCCGTCATAAAGGCAGTAGTCGTAGGTGATTTCGGCGCCGGCGGCGATGTTCCGGATGGCCGTGATCCAGACGCGGCCGCGCACTTCGCGGGTTTCGCAGTTGGCGTCGCAACTGTGGTTGATGAACATGGCCATGGAGTGGCCGTCGATGACCATCTCGCCATGCCCAAGTCCAAAGAGATAGGTGATCGGCGAGGCCTCGTTGCAGGCGTCGGCCTCCTCTTTGCTCAGGCGGCGGCCGGTATACTCGGCGACGCGCGCGCCTTTGCGGATGGCGGTGGTGGTGTAGCAGCCGGCGGCGTGGATGGCGGAAGAGCGGATGATGAGTCCCATGCGAATGTGCGATGCTTTCCTTTGGCGCAGATTGTGCTGTATGGACCGCATCGTACCATTGAAGGGTCCATTGAAGGGGCGAGAGGAAACGAATTGAAACGGGGCCTTACGGTTGCGGTGGTTTTGGCGGGCTGCCTGGCGGCGGGGCCGCGGCTGCCTGCGCAGAGTCCGCCGGGAGGGGCTGGAGCTGGGTCCGGCCAGAGCAAGCCGGCCGGCGACGCTCAAAAACCGGCGGCCGCTCAGCCGCAGTCCGGGGCCAACCCGTTTCCCGAGGACACAAGTACGGTTCCGATGCTGCCATCCAAAGGGCCGGCGGTTTTGCCTGAGGGGACCTACACCGGGGAGGAGTACGGGCGAGCTCCGTTGCCGAGTGAGGACCTGGACCCTGCGCGCAGCCCGGACGACCCTGCGCCGGCAGCGACGAGCGGGCAGACGGAGGATTTCAGCTCCAGCCTCACGGGCATGGAGAAGCTGCTGCCCCGGCCGGAGGACGATCAGCCCGAGAAGAAGAGAAAGCCGGCCGTCAAGGAGCCTACGCACAAGGAGGCCGCTTCCAACGACATCAATGTGGGGAATTATTATCTGCAAACCAGGAACTGGAAGGCGGCGCTGTCGCGCTTTCAGTCGGCGATGGTGCTGGACCCGGAGAATCCGGAGGTCTATTGGGGATTGGCCGAGGCGGAGCGCCACCAAGGCGACTTTGCGGACGCGCGCGCGCACTATTTGAAGCTGCTGGACTACGATCCGGACGGCCCGCACGGCAAGGAGGCGCGGAAGGCGATGAAAGAGCCGGAGATTGCGAATGGAAAGAAAGCCACGCCCAGCCAGCCCGCGACGGCTGAGACGCCGAAGTAGAGGTTAAGCGTACTGTAGATGGACTTTATTGTTTTGAAAGGGCACGGCTTCAGTCGTGCCGTAGAACAGCCAAAACAGGACGCGGCTTTAGCCGCCGAGGGAATGTAAATAGTTGAAAATACATTCCCTCAGGGGCTAAAGCCCACGTTGATTTTGCGCTATTTATGGCACGGCTAAAGCCGTGCCCTTTCAAAGCAATTGCTCTTTCCCACCTTGATGAACAGTCAACTCGCTCAGAACCCTGCCCAGCGAAGATAGGCGGCGAGGATGTGCCCGCCCCACAGGCTGCTGACGATGCCGCCGATGCAGAGGAAAGTACCCAGCGGCAGCTTGCTCAGCGCCCAGGTTTCCGACTCTCGCCGCGCCGACGGGACCACCAGCAGAACCACGGCGGCCAAGGCTCCAAGAACGACTCCCAAGCCAAAGGCGAGCAAAGCTTGCGGCAGGCCGAGCCAGGCGGCAAGGAGGGCCATCAGCTTGGCATCGCCGAGGCCGATGCCTTCGCGGTGGCGGATCAGCCAGTAAACCCAGCGAATAAGCAGGATGAGAGCGGCGGCGGCGAAAATGCCGTAGAGGCAGTAAAGCGCTCCGGGCGCAAGAGGGGGTGGAGAGAGTGCACTCAACTCCATCTGGCGCCGGTTTCTCAAAATAGTGCAAACCAACCCGAGCGCGATGCCAGGCAACGTGAGCCAGTCGGGTAGCCAGAGATTTTCAGCATCCAGCACGGCTAAGGCAGTGAGTACCCAAGGGAAAATAGCCCATCCAATCAAGAACACCAGTCGCTCAGGACTATGCAGGTTGAAGATCAGAAGGTCTAGACTCTGTTCGCTTAAGTACCCCCACGCTTGTTGCGCCCACAAAACCCCCACCGCCAACTCCACCAGCGGATAGCGCCAGCCGATCCAGGCGCGGCAACTGTGGCAACGGCCTCGCAACGCAAGCCAACTGACCAGCGGCACGTTCTCCCACCAGGCCAGCGTGTGGCTGCAATGGCGACAGTGGGAGCGCGGGTGAACAACGCTCTCGCCCTCCGGCCAGCGGCTCAGGCACACGTTCAGAAAGCTGCCAAAGGCCAGCCCCAGCAGCGCCGCCAGAATCGTTCCACCCATGCGAATCATGCGCGAGATTGAGTATACGGTTCTAGTGTCCTGAGTCGGAAGTTCATTGAAGAATTCAAGGGCGAAAACGCAGGTCCTTCGACTCCGTTTGGCGCAAAAAACGCGCCAAACTCCGCTCAGGATGACAGCGTTTTTATTGAGAGAATTAAGGACTCAGGACACTAGAGACGCAGTGCACACAGCCACCGCTCCCCGCAGGATAGACTGAATCTGCATGGACCTTCCGCCTGAAAGCTCCAACGCACAGGCTTCCGCGCCGCTCGCCGCATCCGATCCGGCGCGGGCGGCGGCGCTGTTTGAGCAGTCGGTGAGCATCATGGCGCGGTTGCGCGCTCCCAATGGGTGCCCCTGGGACCGCGAACAATCCTTCGATTCGATCCGGAAATATACGCTGGAAGAGACCTACGAGGTCTTCGACGCCATCGAGCGCCGCGACTGGCCGCACCTGGCCGAGGAGCTGGGCGACCTGCTGCTGCAGGTGCTGTTTTATGCCGAGATGGCGGCCAACGAGGGGCATTTCACCATCGCCGAGGTGCTCGACTACCTGAATGACAAGCTGGTGCGGCGGCATCCGCACGTGTTTGGCGACGAGGCTTCGCGGGCGGCTGGGAACCGGGCGGAGGTGGATGCGGAGGTGGGGGGTTCCTCGGCCGCGGTGCTGCGCAACTGGGAAGAGATCAAGGCGGCCGAGGCATTGCATGCAGCAGAGGCGCCTTCGGCGCAGAAGCCTTTGGCGTCGAGATTGGATTCAGTGCAGCGAGGGATGCCGGCGCTGGCCGAGGCTGGCAAGCTAGGTTCCAAAGCGGCAAAGTCGGGGTTCGATTGGCCGCATTGGCGCGATCTGCTGCCCAAGCTGGCAGAGGAGACTGCGGAACTGGAGGCTGAAGCTGCCTCCGCGGACCCGGCCCGCAAGCCGGCCGTCGAAGCTGAACTGGGCGACCTGCTGTTTACCGTGGTCAACCTGGGCCGGCACCTGGGCGTGGACGCGGAGATGGCGTTGCGCGGCTGCAATCGGCGCTTTCGGCAGCGGTTTCGGGAGATGGAGCTGGTCTCGGATCGGCCGTTAGAAGAGCTCCCCGCTCCGGAGTTGGAAGAGCTTTGGGCGCGGGCCAAGCGGAAGCTGGCCGAGATCGAGGCAAGGGAAGCGGAGCCTGCCGAGAATACAGCCCCTGACACTGCTCTTGGAGCGCGGCCATGATCGTAATTCGCACCTGCACGGGGTTTGATGAGCTGGAGGCCTGCGTCCAACTCCAGATCGAGACGTGGGGAGTGGAACCGAGCGACACGACACCACGCAAGACATTCCTTCTGGCGCAGAAGATCGGCGGCCAGGTGATCGGCGCTTTTGATACGGAGATTTCCAGCGGCCAGCCCGAGGGTGGGCCAGAATCGCTGGTTGGTTTCACCATGTCTTTGCCGGGGGTGAAGACCGGGGCCCCCAGCGACAGGTTTTCGTCGCTGGGGTGGAAGTCCGGAAAGGGTGAGCCCCGACCCTATCTGCACTCCCACATGCTGGCCGTCAAGGAGGGGTACCGCAATCGCGGCCTGGGTGTGCAACTCAAGCGGGAGCAACGCCGGGAGGCACTTTCGCGAGGCATACGGCTTATGGAGTGGACCTTCGATCCGCTGGAAATCAAGAACGCCTTTCTCAATATCCACAAGCTGGGGGCCATTGTTTGTGGCTACCGGGTGAATTTTTATGGTGTATCCTCATCTCGACTGCAGGGTGGGCTGCCCACGGATCGTCTTTTGGCCGAATGGCAGCTCGATTCGCCCAGGGTTCAGGCCGTCCTTGAAGGCCACCCGGCAGTTGCGCAGATCATCGAGGAACGAATTCTGGTCCCGGCCTCCATCTATCAATGGAAGGCAACTGAAGCCGGCCGGGAACGAGCCCTCGCCGTTCAGTTGGAGAACCGCCGCAAGTTTCAACAGGCATTTTCTCAGGGGTTAGCCGTACTTGGCTTCGCCCGGGATGCGGAAGGAAATGGAGTCTTCGAACTGGGTCCCCTTACCCAGGCGGAGTTGGACTGATTTCCCAAGGAACGCAAAAACCTATGAGAATTGATGCGATTATCCTGCGCGAACTGCACCTGCCTCTGGTGCGCCCCTTTGAAACCAGCTTCGGCGTGACCCGCAACCGGAGGATTCTTCTGGCCGAGATCAGGTCGGAAGGACTGATCGGCTGGGGCGAGTGTACCGCGGGCGAACACCCGTTCTTCTCAGCCGAGTCGACCGATAGCGCCTGGGCTGCGATCATCAATGAACTGGGGCCGATGCTGGCTTCGGAGGCGCCTGAACATGGCGGGGAGTGCCAGCGAATCTTCCGCCAGGTGCGGGGCAATCGCATGGCCAAGGCGACGCTGGAAAACGCCATTTGGGATATCGAGGCGCAGCGCGGAGGGATTTCGCTTTCACGGCTGATCGGCGGTGTGCGCGACGTGATTCCCTGTGGCGTGTCGCTGGGGATTCAACCCGCCATTCCTGAGTTGTTGGCCATCATCGAGAAGGAACTGGCCGCGGGTTATCAGCGGATCAAGCTCAAGTGCAAGCCGGGCTGGGACGTGGAGGTCTTCGAGCGGGTGCGGAACCGGTGGCCGGGGATCACGCTCAGCTGCGACGCCAACTCGGCCTACCGTCTCCGGGATGCAGACCACCTGGTGAGCTTTGACGCCTTCGACCTGCTGATGATCGAGCAGCCTTTGTGGCACGACGACTTCTATTACCACTCCATGCTGCAAAAACGCTTGCAGACGCCGATCTGCCTGGATGAATCGATCCGCAACCGGCGGGACGCGCTGGCGTCCATCGAGATGGAGTCGTGCAAGATCATCAACATCAAACTGGGACGCGTGGGCGGCTTTTCCGAGGCCATCGCGGTCCACAATGCGGCGCAGGAGCGGGGAATTCCGGTGTGGTGCGGCGGAATGCTGGAGTCCGGCGTGGGACGGTCGCACAACATTGCGCTGTCAACTCTGGAAAACTTCACGCTGCCGGGCGATGTGTCCGCGTCGGCGCGGTATTGGCGCGAGGACATCGTTGAACCCGAGATCACGGTTTCGCCGGCGGGAGAGATTGCCATTCCGGATGCGCCGGGCCGCGGGTACGAGGTTCGCACCGGGCTGGTCGAACGGCTCACGGTGCGCAAGGAGACCATCCGCGCCTTAGAGCTGGTGGGGTAACTTGCCGCTCGATGGGCTGGCCTTCGGGGCCGGTCCACGGTTGCGCTGGTTCAAACTCGACGAGTTGCCGCAACTGTGGAACGTGCTGCGCGGCGACATGAGCAGGTGGGTCCGCGGCCCGTTGTCCCCGAGCTGACCACGGAGTTTAAGCAGGCTTACGCGCGGCTGCTTGAGGCGCGTCCCGGCCTTACTGACCCGGCAACGCTCAAATACTGCCGCGAGGCCGAGATGCTGGCCCTGGTTGCGGATCCGCTCGAGTATTTCAAGACGGTGGTGACGCCGGACAAGCTGCGCATCTCTCAGGCCTATCGGCAACGCGCCAACGCGTGGAGCGACGTTGGCGTGATGGCGGGAACGGCTTTGGCTCTGTTCCAGCCGAGCTGGCGCCCACGGTTCAGCCAAGCAAAGACGCTTACTGCGTCGCTGCCTTTATCGCTTCGATAAGCGCTGGAACCACTTCAAAGAGGTCGCCGACGATGCCATAGTCGGCCACCTCGAAGATGGGCGCGTCAGGGTCCTTGTTGATGGCCACTATGCACTGCGAGCCCTTCATACCGACCAGATGCTGAATGGCGCCGGAGATGCCGACGGCCAGGTAGAGCTTGGGTGAGACAGTCTGGCCGGAACTGCCTACCTGGCGCTCCATGGGCAGCCAGCCGTTGCCGCAGATGGGGCGCGAGGCGGCCAACTCCGCGCCCAGCGCCGTGGCCAGTTCCTGGACGAGTGGAATGTTTTCCGCGCCCTTGATGCCGCGGCCCACGCTGACGATCCGTTGCGCGGAGCCCAGGTCCACAGTCTGCGAGGAGCCGCGGTAAGGTTCGCTGGGTTTGGTGCGAATCTGGGCTGAATCGAGGGTCGGCGTAAAGGTTGTGATGGTGGCCCGGGTCGTGATTTGGGGCGCGGCTGGGGCTGCGTTAGGGGCTGCTTCGGCGCGAAAGGCTCCGGCCTGCACGGAGACGAAGCCGGGGCCGCTGCCGGTGGGTCGATAGTTGCCATTCAACCGGCCCTGGAGCAGTTGGCGGGTGAAGACCGGGCCGTCGGCAATGGCCACCACGTCGCTGATGAGCACCTGACCCAGCCGGGCAGCCAGCGCAGGCGCGTAGTCGCGCACTTGGTAGGTGTGCGGGAGTACTACGTACGTCGGGGTTTCGGACTGGATGAGTTGGTGAAGGGACAGAGAGAAGCCATCCGAGGTGTATTGAGCGAGAAGCGGGTGCTCCACCCGCACCACTTCGGCGAGCGCCTTGGCGGCGATTTCGGCGGTGAGGGCTTCGGTTTGTGCGCCGACGATGACTGCGCTTACGGGCAGGCTAAGTTGCGTGCCCAGGTGCTGGGCGGCGGCGACGGCCTCCCAACTGATGCGGGCAATCCGGCCTGCACGCTGTTCCACTACGACCAAAATGCCGCTCATAGGACGCGCACCTCGAACTTCAGCTTTTCCACCAGAGCCGCCGCGGCTTCTTTGGCCGTGCCGTCCAGAATCTGCGTGGATTTTTGTTTCTGCGGCAGAGTTACCTGCTCCAGAACCACGACGGGCGGAGTGTCCACGCCGAGTTCCGCCGCGGTCACCCGGCGCACTTCCTTGGTTTTGGCGCGTTTGATGCCCATCAAGGTGGCGTAGCGCAGCTTGTTGCCGCCGGATTGGATGGTGAGCACCGCCGGAGTGGGTAGGTCGATGCTCTGGAACCAGCCTTCTTCGAGTTCGCGTTTTACCGTGAGGCCGGTTTCGGTTTTTTCGACGTGAAGGATCAGCGTGGCGTGAGGCAGGCCGAGCAACTCGGCGAGAATCACGCCGGTTTGCCCGAGGCCCAGGTCTTCGGACTGCAAGCCGGTAAGAACGAGGTCGGGGCTTTCTGGTTTTATGGCGGCAGCCAGCAGGTGCGCCACGCCCAGGGCATCGCGTTGTCCGAGATCGTCGCAGTCGATGTGGATGGCCCGGTCGGCGCCTTTGGCAAGCGCCTCGCGGATCGTCGTTCCCACGCGCTCCGGTCCGGCGCTGACCACAATCACTTCGCCGTCCGCCGCGGCGGACTTCTCCTTGAGCTGGAGAGCTTCTTCGAGAGCGTAGGCGTCGGACTCGTTCAGCGCGAACTGGAGATCGCCTTCTTCAATCCACTTGCCCGCCGCGTCGATGCGTACCTGCGCATCGCGCTCCCGAACCTGTTTGATGGCTACGACGATCTTCATGTTCCAGTGCCCCCGATCATCTTAACTGGCGCCGCTCTGCGGCAATCCTCGCGCGGCTAGCTGGGCAATGTCCATGAGCTCTGGCGCGGCTTCGCCGGTGGCTGCCAGGGCATCCCGGAACATGGTATTGCAAAAGGGGCAGGCTGCGGCGATGGTCTGCGCTCCGGTTGCGACCAGCTCCGCAGCGCGGTTGTGGCTGACTCGCTCGCCGGTCTCCTCGCCGAGAAAGGCAAGCCCGCCGCCAGCTCCGCAGCAGAAGCTGCGCTCGTGGTTGCGCGGGGCTTCAATGAGTTCGCCGGCCAGGGCTACGACCGTGCGCGGCTGGTCGTAGACGTTGCGATAGCGGCCCAGGTAGCAGGGATCGTGGAAGACGATTTTCTCCAGGTGGGACGGACCGGGGCTGGTTTGGTGCGGGAGTTTGTCGGCGTAGCGGGCCAGGAACTCGCTGTGGTGCTCAATCTCAGGCGGCGTGCCGTATTCCTTCCAGTCTTCCTGGATGGTGCGGACGCAGTGAGGGCAGATGGAGACGATCTTCTTGACTTTGTTCTGCGCCAGGGCTTCGAGGTTGGCCTCGGCCAGTTGCTGGAAGAGCAGGTCGTTGCCCAGGCGTCGCACCGGGTCGCCAGTGCACTTCTCCTTGCGCAGCACTCCGTAGCTGGTGCCCAGGTAGTTCATCACGCGGGCGAAGGCGGCGACAATCTCGCGGCCTTTGGGATCGTATCCGCCCATGCAGCCGAGCCACAAACAGTACTCCTGCGTGCCGTCGAAGAGGGGCAGCCCAGCCTTCTCGATAAACTTGTCACGCTCCGCGGGACTCAGTCCCAGTGCGTTGCTGCCCCGTTCAAGGTTCAGAAAAAGCTTTGTGCCTTGGCCGTCCGCCCAGGACCCGGTGTTGACCGCGCCGCGGCGCAGTCCGACGAGGATGGGCAGGTGCTCGATGCCGACCGGGCACTGGAACTCGCACGCGCCGCAGGTGGTGCACTGGAAGACCGCTTCCTGGGCGTTGTACTTGCCCAGCAGGGGTTCGGCGGAGGCCGGGCCGAGGTCATTCAGATAGCCGCGCAGGCCGAGGACGATTTCTTTCGGGTTGAGGAGCTTGCCGGTGTTGGCGGCGGGGCAGTGCTCGGTGCAGCGGCCGCACTCGACGCAGGAGTAGGCCTGGAGGCTGACCAGCCGGGTGAGGTCCGTGCCGGCTACGAGGCCGAAGTCTTCATCGCCGCTGAGCGGGGGAATTTGGCTGAAGCTGCCGCGCGAAAGGAAGACGGTGGCTGGACTCAGCACTAGGTGCAGGTGCTTGGTGTGGGGAATCAGCGGCAGGAAGGTGAGCAGGGCGAGGGTGTGAATCCACCAGAGGGTTCGCGCGGAGGGGCTGGCGTCGGCGACAAAGAACGAAGCCAGGTAGGTGGCCATGAGGACAAAGATAAGCAGGGCGATGACGCCGGACTGATAAGAAAGGTTTTCGCCCAGCCACTTGGGGCGGATGAGGAAGCGGCGAACGAAGAGGCAGAGGATGCTGACGGCGCAGGCCAGGGCAAAGACGGCGGCGAAGTAGAAATAGAGGCGGCCGATCTGTCCTTCGGGTGAGAGGAAGCCGAGTCCCAAGACGACGGCGCAGTGATTCAGCGTAACCAGGGCAAAGGCGCAGAAGGCCCAGAAGACGAAGGCGTGCGCCAGGCCGGGGAGCGGACGTTCGCGGATGACTTTGGCCTGAAAGAGCACCTCCCAGACGAAATCCCAGACGCGCTTCCCGATTGGGAAGAAATGAAAGCTTGGGTCTTTCTTCGATTGGAGGATTTTGCCGAGGACGAGGCCGAAGCGGCGCCAAAAGCTGTAGGCCGAGGCTACAGCCAGCCCTGCGAAGAGCAGCTTCTCAAGGAGTGAGAAGTGTTGAGGCTCGGCCAGGGTTGGGAGAAGAAGAATCATAGGCGAACCAACCCACGATACACGATGAACTCAGGAGCCGTCGCGCCGTGAGACAACTTCCAGCCTGCCTTTGGAATAGCTTTGCCCGTAAAGCGCTAGCAGCGCACAATCTTCGTTGAATCGATCCCCTTGGTGGCATTTCTTGTGTCCACCACGAGTTGCGACTGCTCGACGATGGCGTGGTAGTCGTAATCGGAGTGGTCGGTGACGATGATTACGGCGTCGTACTGGCCGAGATTGTCGAGCGGGGTATTGGTCATGTTCAGGTCGTAGTGGCGGCCGCGGCCAACGGTGGGGAAGTAGGGGTCGTTGTAAGCAACGATGGCGCCTTTCTCGCGCAGAAGTTCGATGATGGTCAGCGAGGGCGACTCGCGCAGGTCGTCGATGTCGCGTTTGTAGGCAAGGCCGAGGACCAGAACCTTCGATCCTTTGAGGGATTTGCGGTACTCGTTGAGGCTGGCGGCGATCTGCTCGATCACGAAGTAGGGCATGGCCGTGTTGATTTCACCGGCCAACTCGATGAAGCGTGTGCGGAAGTCGAACTGCCTGGCCTTCCACGAGAGATAAAAGGGATCGATGGGGATGCAATGGCCGCCCAGGCCTGGGCCGGGATAGAAGGCCTGGAAGCCGAAGGGTTTGGTGCGGGCTGCGTCGATGACCTCATGGATATCGATGCCCATCTTCATGCACAGTTGCTTCAGCTCGTTGACCAGCGCGATGTTGACGCAGCGGTAGATGTTTTCAAGCAGCTTGGTCATCTCCGCGGCCGAGGGGCTGCTGACAAGCACCACCTGGCGGAAGATTGCTCCGTAGAGGGCCGTGGCCAGCTCCACGGCTGCCGGGCCGCAAGCGCCGACGACCTTGGGAATATCGGGCCGGGCCACGGTGTCGTTGCCGGGGTCCTCGCGCTCGGGCGAGAAGGCGACGTGAATGCCGGGCTCATCGAGGGTGCGCGCAACCTTCAAGCCGTTCGGATTGCCGGCCTCGAGCATCGGAGCTACGATCTCTTCCGTTGTGCCTGGATAGGTGGTGCTTTCGAGTACGATCAGCTGGCCCTCATGGGTGTGGGGAGCGATGGATTCGACCGTCCCGGTTACAAAGCTCAGGTCGGGTTCGTGGTGCTCGTTGAGCGGGGTTGGCACGCAGATGATGACCGCGTCCATTTCGGCGATCTGGGAGTAATCCGAGGTGGCGCAAAATCCTGCCTGTTGCGCGGCCTGGATGGCGGCGGGCAGAATGCGCACAATGTAGGAGCTCCCGGAGTTGAGGGTATTTACCTTGTCCGGGGCGATATCGAAGCCCGTTACCCGGAACCGCTCACCGCTGAAGAGCAGCGCCAGCGGCAGGCCCACGTAGCCCATTCCGATGATCCCGATGCGGACCTCGCGGATCTCCATTTTGTGTTTGAGCTCGGCCAGCCGGGTCTGGGTTACAGTCGTCATGTTTTCGATTGTAGAGCCAGAACGTGTGATGGCGCTCAATGTGCCCTTGAGTCAGCGGTTGTATCCTTTGCTTGGCGAATCTTGAGCGTCGCGACATCGCAATCCGCCTTCAAGGAGTATTTTTGGCACGCTATCTTGTAACCGGAGTTGCGGGCTTTATCGGCCGGTCTATTGCCGCGGCGCTGCTGGCGCGCGGAGAGGGTGTGCGCGGTGTCGACAACTTCCTCACCGGCAAGCGCGTCAATCTGGTTGGCCTGGAAGCGATGGAGTTCATGGAGGGCGATCTGAGCGATCCGGCCGCCTGCGCGCGGGCCTGCGCCGGGGTGGAAATTGTGTTCCACGAGGCGGCGCTGGCCTCGGTTCCGCGCTCCGTGGCCGATCCGGTGGGCACCAACGTGAACTGCGTGGACGCGACGCTCAACCTGTTGGTTGCGGCTCGTGCCGCCGGAGTGCGGCGGGTGGTCTATGCGGGCTCTTCCTCCGTTTACGGCGATGCGCCCACCCTGCCCAAGCATGAGGAAATGCTGCCCAACCCCATCTCTCCGTATGCCGTGGCCAAGCTGGCGGGCGAGCATTACACGCGCGCCTTTGCCCGCGTCTACGGGCTGGAGACGGTGGTGCTGCGCTACTTCAATGTTTTTGGACCCTACCAGGACCCCACCTCACACTACTCCGGGGTGCTGGCCATCTTCTGCCGCAAAATGCTGGCCGGAGAGCAGCCGACAATTTATGGCGACGGCGAGCAGAGCCGCGACTTCACCTATATCGATAACGTGGTTCACGCCAACCTGCTGGCCGCCGCGGCCCCGGCGGAGAAGGTGTCAGGGCAGATGATGAACACGGCCATGGGCACGCGCATTACGCTGAACGAGACCTTTGAGATTCTGCGTGAGCTGACGGGCTTCAGCGGCAAGCCGGCCTACGCGGAAGGGCGCGCCGGGGACATTCGCGACTCGCTGGCTGACATCCGGCTGGCCGGCGAACTGCTGGGGTACGCGCCTATCGCCGGTTTCCGCGAGGGGCTGCGCCGCACCGTTGAGTGGTACCGGACCGGCGGCGGAGTTGAGTAGGGCTTGTTCGCGGGTTGCCGGCCAGGCGAAATGGCCGGTTTTTCCGCACCTTGCTTTCTTCAGTGACGGAGTCTATTGACGAATTGCTTCCGATGAAGCACACTGTCGGGGATTTCCTTTGTAGTATTTGTTGTTTTGAATCCCAGGTCTGCCTCCGCCGAAAGAAAGTTGGGATAGAGGTTCCCTGTCCGTGCCGGAAGCAACCGACGTATCGTCTGATTCGCCCTACGATCCCGACCAGGGGTCTGATCAATGGCCCGATATGAGGCCCCATGCGAGGCTCAGCGCCGGCGAGCGCGGTTCCTTGCGATCACTGCGCGAGCTATGGCAGGTTCTGGTCCGCCGCCGCCGGATGGTTGCGTCCGTGGTGGGGGGATTGCTGCTGGCGTGTCTTCTGTATTGCCTCATTGCCCCCAACCAGTACGAAGCCAGCGCGCGGGTGGCGTTGCGCACCTCGCCGGCCTCGGCGCTGAGCCTGGAGGCATCGGAACCCGCCGTCGCGGCCTCGATCCTCGCCACGCCGGTGCAGCAGGAGACGCTGGCCAACGTCTTTCGCAGCGACCAACTGGCCTGGAGAGTGATTACGGAGCTGAAGCTCTACCAGCAGCCGGGTTTTCGCGGCAACTTTGCAGGCCGCTTTCCCGATTTCCGCTCCGAGGCGCCGGCGGTCAATGCCGCCGATGCCGATGCCCAGGCCCAAGCCCAGGCCTGGCTGCTGGAGAGGTTTCAGCGCCGGCTGCGCGTCGAAACCGTGCCCCGCACGCTGCTGATTCAGATTCGCTTTCGCTCCCGGGACGCGGCGCTCTCGGCCGCCGTGGTGAACGGCCTGATTCGCGCCTATCAAGAGCAGGAGAGCGAACTCCGCTTGCAGGCCACGGCGCAGTCCTCCGAGTGGCTGACGAGCCAGCTCAAAGACCTCAAGGCCCGCGTGGATCAGGATCAGCAGCGGCTGGCGGCCTTCCAGAGCCAGCACGGCATCCTTACCGCTCCAGAAACGATGGCCAATGGGCAGCAGGGCGAGACCCAGCACACCTCGGCCTTGCTGGAGATCGACGAGTTGGGACGGCAGTTGGTGACCGCCACCAGCGACCGCATCCTGCGCGAGGCCGAGTACCGCGCCGCCTCGCAGGGCAATCCAGAGTTGGTGATTGCCTCCGATCCCCATCTGCAGACCGAAAACGGCAACTTTGCCACTGCATTGCTTCAGCAACTCCATGCCCGCCAAAGCGAGCTGAATCAGGAGCAGGCGCAGTTGAGCATCGAACACGGCCCGAACTTTCCCCGTGTGGTCGAGATTCGCGGCCAATTGCAGGATCTCGACCGGCAGAAGCAGGCCGAAGACGCGAAACTCGTCGAACGGTTCCGCAGCGCATGGCAGACGGCCGCCGATCGCGAGCAGTTGGTTCGCAAGAGCCTGGACGAACGCACTGCGGAAGGGATGAAGCTGAACCAGGCCGCCACCGAGTATGCGGTGATGCGCCAGGAGGCCAACCGAAGCCACGAGTTGTACATGCGGGTGCTGGAAAAGGTAGAGGAGGCGGGGCTGGCCGCGGGCATCCACAGCTCGAATATCACCGTGGTGGACCCTGCTCGGCAGCCGGTCAAGCCCGTTGCGCCCGACCTGCCGCTCTATATGGCCATCACGCTCTTTGCCGGCCTTTGGCTGGCGGTGGGAGGCGCGCTCTTGCTCGAATCGCTTGGTAACCCCGTAATACGCACCGGCGTGGCGCTGCTGGCGGTGCTCTTGGCTGGCGCAGTGGCCCACGCCCAGGCGCCCACGCCCAGCACTGCCGGTATGCCCGGCGGTGTGGTCCGTCTTCCCGACACGTCGCAGACGCAAAAACTGCCCAATCCCAAGGATGCTCCGGCCGTCTGGGACATCCCTGCCGGTTCAACTCCGGCCGGGCTGCCGCCGATGGCCGGTACGCAATCCACATCGCCCATGCCCGCTCCCATTGGCCCCGGCGACTTCCTGGATATCAGCGAGTACCACACCCCGGAGTTTCATTCGTTGGTGCGCGTCTCCCCGGCGGGCACGGTGATGCTGCCCATGGTCAACGAAGTGCATATTGGCGGACTGAGCGAGCAGGCCGCCGCGCGCGCCATTGAAGCCGCGCTGGTGGCGAAGGGCATGCTGCTCCATCCGCAGGTTTCGGTGCTGGTGACCTCCTATGCCGGCCAGGACGTGAGCGTTCTGGGCGAGGTGGCCCGCCCCGGGGTCTATCCCTACACCCTCCACCATCGCTTGCTGGACCTGATCTCGGCCGCCTCCGGCCTCTCGCCCAACGCCGGACGGCTGGTGAATATCTTCCATCGCGACGACCCGGCCGGGACGCCGCATCCGGTGGTGCTCGACCCCAGCGGAACCGACACCGGCGCCGACCACAACCCCGAGCTGATCCCCGGCGATACCGTACAGGTGAGCCGCGCCGGGCTGGTTTACGTGGTCGGCGATGTGGTGCGTCCCGGCGGATTCGCGGTCGATCCGGCGCAGGGACTTACCGTGGTGCAGGCGCTCTCGCTGGCCTGGGGTCCGATGCAAAACGCGGCCACGCGCAAGGCCCTGCTGATCCGCGAACAAAAAGGCGGCCGGACCATCACCACCCTCAACCTGAAGCGCATGATCCACGGCCAGGAGCCCGACCAGCCGGTCCACGACCGCGACATTCTCTTTGTGCCGGATTCGACGGCCAAAAATCTCTGGAATAAATTCCTGGAGTCGGCGGCCCAATCGGCAGCCGGCGTCCCGATCTATGCCGCCCTGGTTTATTCGCAGAGGTTTTAGGCAATGAGGAAAATCGCCTGGGGTTTGCTGCTGCTCTTCGCCTTTGCGATTCCCTGGGAATACTCCCTGGATCTGGGCGAACCGCTGGGCAACGTCGCCCGCGTAGTTGGTCTGTTGCTGCTCCTGGTGTCGATTCCGGCTGTCCTCCAGGCCGGGCGCCTGCGCACTCCGGGGCCTCTGCAGTGGTTGGTTCTCGCCTTCTATCTCTGGTTCTGCTGCTCCTATTTCTGGACCATCGAACCACTTGTGACTTTGGAAAAGATCCGTGCTTACTTCCAGGAAATGATGATTGTTTGGCTGGTCTGGGAGTTTGCCGATGGCCCCAGCGATCTGCGAGCGTTGCTGCGCGCAACCATGGCCGGCTCATGGGTGCTCGCCGCGCTGACCCTGGCCAACTTCGCTTCGCCGGAGGCAATCGCAACGGGCCAGATCCGGTTTGCCGCCGTGGGACAGGACCCGAACGACGTGGCCCGCTTTCTGGACCTGGGTTTTCCGTTGGCAGCCCTGCTGTTGAACAGCGAGTCCCGCTGGCCTGCTCGCCTGCTGGCGCTGGGTTATCTGCCGCTGGGCCTGGTCGCCGTATTGCTGACGGCCTCTCGCGGAGGGTTTCTGGCAGCGGTGGTGGCGCTGGCGGGTTGCGCCCTCCTGCTGCTTCGCAGCCATGCCAGGGGAGTGATTGCCGGGACCCTGGCTTTGCCGGTGATCGCTACTGCCCTCTGGTTCAGCGTTCCGCACGAGACCTTCGAACGACTGGCAACCATCCCCTCGCAGCTTCAGGGCGGCGATCTGAATCAGCGGTTGAACATCTGGAGCGCCGGCTGGCACGCCTTTGTGCGAGCGCCGTGGTTCGGCACGGGGGCGGGCTCCTTTGTCAGCGCCGCAGGCCAGGCTCCGATGGATACGGCTCACAACACCGCACTTTCAATCCTTGTCAGCGGAGGGTTGTGCGCCTTTTTCCTGGCTGTGGGCATTGTGGCGCTGGCCGCGCGGTCGGCGATGCAAACTCATGGGCCGCTCCGGCTGGCGCTGGCCACCGCGCTGCTGGTCTGGGTCATCACTTCCCTGGTTGCCACGGTGGAGGAGAACCGAACCACATGGCTGCTGTTGGCCCTGATCGCGCTCGCCGGCCGGCTTGCCGTGGAAGAACCTGAGTGCCTTTGCGCCTGCTTCGCCGTCCACGCCCAACGTCCTGAGTTTGGGATCGCCTCCGAGCCTGTTTTGTAGACAAATTCCCCCGGGAAGGGAATCTGAGCAGAGGTCAAGATTTGTGCAGAGCTGCCTGGCGATGGTGTATTGTTGGAAGAGTTTTGAAGTTGGCGAGGCTGTGCTGCCTGCCAGAAAGTGAAAGAGGAGATGAAGCGAATCGTATGTGCTCTAGTGCTTTTGAGCGTGGGCCTCGTGGGATGTTATAGGCGCCAAGTCTCGGAATTTCAACAGAAAACCGCCGAAAACGTGCCCGTTCTTAAACAATTCATCGGGAACACTGACATCGTAATCGTGAAGCACTTCTTTATGCCTGTCGAGTTGGTTTCCACAGACCGAGAGAAATACATCAACCCTGGCCATATTGATCTGGGTGCGCTTGTTGCCTACCAGCCCGGGAAGGAATCGAGCCGCCTTAAGGGTCTCCGTGTGGAGGTTGTCTCGACTTACGTGGAGTTGAATGCGTATAGTCACCCAGACAAGCATGTCTCCTTTCTGGATGAGGACGAAGCTAGAGATATGGCTACAGCCCTCAGCTACTTCAAGCAAGTGAACGGTACGTGGGTGACAAACCCGCCCAGCGATAATGTGGAAGTGATGTTCGCATCGAAAGACGACTTCCGGATCAGCTTGCTGCGCGATGCAAAAATGGGCAACACCCTTTTCTTCCAGAGCGGAAACGCGTCGTTCGCCCTTCCGATAACGGAGCTTGATAATCTACAAAAGGGCATGGATTCGGTCCTTCAGACCTTGAAGAATAACGAGAAGTGATTGCCAGCCAGAAAGCTAGAACGATGAGGCGTCCCATAGCCGTTCTCGAGGTATGATTCCCCCGGCAAGCGAGCTGTAGAGGGTGAGGTATTTTAATGGCAATCCTCGATTCCGTCAATTGGACGAAGGTACGTAAGCACTACGATGAACGCATCGGCGTAAGCAACACACTCGTAAGATTTTATAAGCAGAACTCTGTAGAGCAATTTGCGGAACTTGCACTCGGGTTAAGCGGGGATGGAGTTGGCAATTACAGCGCGGCGGAACACCATCTCGGCCCAAAAATTCTCTACCCAGATTACAATCAAAACGCTAAACAAAGAGTATTTAATCTTGCCGGCGAGTTCATCTCTCTCACGGATGCGCGCTGCGTTCCCGATCTCATCGCGCGCGCAAACCTGATGTACCTCAAGATTGGAGTCGGGTCGGAGATTTCCTGCATGATGAACCCAGAAGTGTGCTGGGTTGCCAACACTCGTACGATCTGGACGCACTTAGTCATCATGCACAACGACAGTGTCCAGAAGGCTGAGGAACAGTTGAAACTCTACCGCAATGCGGGTGGAAGCTCCGAAATGGAATACCAGGCGTGGGCAACCATCCACGCCGAACTTCGCGTTGCCCTGACCCGTATTGCAGAAGACGGCGAAGCCATTGCCAAGAGAAAGAATGTTGTGCCGGGCAATATCAGGTATATCTGGGCCGACGCCATTGCGTCAGCTTTGTATGATCAGTATCACGATTAATCGGGAGACCCCTAAAGCATCACATCGAAGCCCTTGCTGTCCTTGTGGGCGACTACAGCGCCAGTCCTGTAAACTGGCGCATTAACCCCGCCCCCATGTTTTCTATCGCCCAAATCGCTCAGCTATTCAAAGGCGCCAGCGTCAATCGCCGCATCTTTCGCGCTGCCGCCTCGGTCGCCGCCGTGGGGATTCTGGTCAAGATCGTCGCCATCTTCAAGGAGATTGCCGTGGCCGGCGTCTATGGCCGGACCGACGCCATGGATGCCTTCCTTGCGGCCGCGCTGATCCCCGGCTTGCTGATCAACCTGATCTCCGAATCGATGAACCAGGCGCTGGTGCCCACACTGGTCCGGGTGAGGAAACAGGAGGGCCACGAACGCGCCCAGCAACTGCTCTCGAGTTCGATGCTGTGGATGTGCGTATTGCTGGCCGCGGCCTCAGCCGGCATGGCTCTCACGGCGCGCGGTTTCTTCCCGCTGATTGCTTCGCATTTTCCGGCCGCCAAGCTGGACCTCTCGGTGCGGCTCTTCTACGCTCTGCTGCCGGTGGTGCTCATCACCGGAATCGCCTCCAACTGCACCGCCGTTCTGAATACCTTCGACCGCTTTGCCCTGCCTGCGCTAGCGCCCGCGATGATCTCGGTCGCGATCATCGTTGGCGCGCTGACCCTGGGCAGCCGCTTCGGCATCTGGGCCATCGTCTACTCGACCCTGGCCGGTTCGCTGGCCCATGCGGCCGTGGTGGCGTGGATGATGGACTCCCACGGGTATCGCTTCCGTCTGCGCTGGTACGGGATGACCGAGGCCACCCGCGAAGTGGCGCGCCAGTATGGGCCGGTGTTGCTGAGCGGTGTAGTGGCCTCGGGCGGCCTGCTGGTGGACCAGTCGATGGCCGCCATGCTGCCGGCGGGAAGCGTCTCCGCGCTGGTGTATGCCAACCGCTTTGTGAGCGTGGTGCTTACCCTGCTGGCGGGGGCGGTTTCTACGGCTGTTGTGCCTTACTTCTCCGGCATGATCGCCGTTGGAGACTGGGCCGGATGCCGGCACACCCTGCGCACCTGGGTCCGCCTCACTGCGTTGGTCTCCGCGCCGATTGCGGTGGTGCTGATCGCCGGCTCGCACCTGCTGATCCGCATCACGTTCCAGCACGGCGCCTTTGGGCCGCACGACACAGCCGTGGTCACCCCGGTGCTGGCCATGTACGCGATTCAGATTCCTTTTTTTGTCTCCAGCCGGGTCTTTTATCGCTTTGTGGTTGCCATGCGCCGCACCGATCTGATTCTCTACTGCGGTATTCTCAATCTTGCGCTGGACATTGTTCTCAATCTGATTCTGATGTGCTGGTTCGGCGTAGCCGGAATCGCGCTGGCCACTTCTCTCTGGACCGTGAGCACGTTCTTCTTTCTTTGGTATTGGACATGGAGGCTTCTTCCTCCGGAGGTAGCGTCATGATTCCAAGGCCGGCTCAATATCTTCTGCGTTTCGACGATCTCTGTCCCACGGTCTCGCGCACCCGTTGGCAGCGGTTCCTGCCGCTGATTGAGGAGTTCGGCATCCATCCCATTCTCGCGGTGGTTCCCGACAACATGGACCTCGAACTGGAGCAGTCGCAGTCGGACCCGGAGTTCTGGGACCGGATGCGCGCGATGGAGGCCGCGGGAGCTACGATCGCCCTGCACGGATACCGCCATCTGTGTAACAGCAAGGGTGCGGGCCTGGTGCCGTTGCACCGCCATTCGGAGTTCGCCGGCGTTCCCGAGGAAACCCAGCGCGAGTGGATTCGCGCGGGGCTTGCGATTCTCCGTGGCCACGGGCTGAACCCGCGGATATGGGTTGCGCCGCGCCACGGCTTTGATCGCAACACCCTGCGGGTACTCAGTAAGGAGGGAATCGGCCTGGTCTCAGACGGATTCGCCCGCGTTCCTTTCAGGCGAGACGGTCTCACCTGGATTCCGCAGCAGCTTTGGGCGCCGGTCGAGAAGTCAAATGGCCTTTGGACCATTTGCGTGCACAGCAATACGGCGCGCGGCTCGCTGGTGGAGCAGTTGCGTGCCTTTCTAGGCGGCCATGCCGGGCAGTTCACTTCGGTGGACCGCGTCCTGGCCGAGTTCCAGCCGGCGGAGCTTGGCCCTGCCGAGCGGCTCTACGAAACTTTCGCGCTCTGGCGCATTCAGGCATCCCAGATGAAAAATCGGATGGCGCACAAGTTGTGACCGCAGCGCACAGCGTAAGTGTCTTTATCTCAACAGATGCGCAAGCCTTATTAAAGTATCACATTGAAATAGTGGCGTTTCGCTTCGCCCCTTGCCGTCTCTACGAGAATCCCCCGCGTGACGGATCGAGCATTCGGTCAAGGCTACCGGCTCAATCCGCATGGCCCCATCGAACCGGCCTTGGATTCCCTTGGAGCAACTCCGCGTACAGCGCCTCCCAACGGTCCAATACAAGCTCCAGGCTGAAGCGCTCGATTACACGCTGTCGCGCCCGCTCGCCCATTGCTTCGCGCTCCTCAGCCGGGGTCCGCATCAACCTGGCCATCGCGGCGCCCAGGGCGGTGGCATTGCCGGCCGGGGCCAGTGAGCCGGTCTGCCCATCGGCGATGACCTCGCGGGTACCCGGAACATCGGTGGCCACTGCAGGCAAGGCACAGGCCGCAGCCTCCAGCAGCCCCATCGGCAACCCTTCCCAGCGAGAGGACAGCACGAATCCATCCGCGGCCTGCATCCAGCGGCGCACATCCAGCTCAAAGCCCAGAAAACGGACCCGGCGTTCCAGGCCAAGCTGTGCAGAGAGCCGGAGCAGTTCGGTTTGGGCAGGCCCACTGCCTGCGATCACAAGCCGCGCGTGTCCTGGAACTTCCACCATGGCCCGGAGGAGCGTGGGATAGTCTTTGACCGGGTCCAGCCTGCCTGCGGCAAACCAAAGAAACTCTTCATGGAGCCCAAGCTCGCGGCGAACGGCTATCCGGATCGCTGCATCCGGCCGCCACGCCCCCACGTCTACCCCGTTGGGAAGCACAGTGAGCTTGTCTTCGCCGGCCATTGCGGCAGAGCGGTGCGCTTCCGCGACGGCGCGGCTCACGGCAATGACTCGATCCGGTAGCCAGCCGCTCCAGCGATAACCCAGCCGCCGGCCCAGAGTGCCCGTCGAGGAACTGTGCAGCGTATCCACCACTACCCGGACGGGCGCGGCCAGCCGCGACCAGCGCGCCAGCCACGCCGCGTGGGGCAGGTGAGCGTGGACCACGTCCGGGGACTCGCGCCGGAGCCAGCGGTTGAAGCGAATCCATCCGCGCGGATCGGCCAGGCCCTTGCGCATCTGAAGGCTCAGGAACGCGGCTCCCGACGCGATCAGCTCGACAGCCGCATCGCCTCCGGCGCCCGAAAGCGCCACAACGCTCACCCGCCAGCCGCGCCGGCGCAGCCCTTTTGCCAGCAGGATGACCTGGCGCTCCGCACCGCCGATCCGGTTAAGGCCGGGAATGACCAGGGCAACATGATTCACCGTTGGCGCTCCTTGAGAGCCGCATCGATCAGGTCTTCATAGGCATGGATCGCGCGGTCGAGTCTGAATTCATCGATGAATGAATGCGCAAAGCGTTGACCGGGCTGTAAGACCTTCAACGCCGCGATCAGGCTTCCCGCAAGCGCCGCGGAGGAGATTTCCGGCGCAAGCCAGGCGCCAGGCTGACCGCGCAGCAGGTCCACCACACCTTCCGAAGCCGGCGTAGCAACAATGGGCAAGCCGCAGGCGGCCGCCTCCAGCAGGGCGTTGGGCAAGCCTTCGTGCCGGGACGAGAGCACAAATGCCGATGCGCCTGAAAAGTATGCTGCGGGGCGATCAATGTGGCCCGCAAAGCGCACGGACGACTCCAGCCCGAGTTCCCGGCACAGAGCCTTGAGCGCCGCGTCTTCCGGACCGGCGCCTGCGATCACCAGGTCAGCCTGGGGGAACTGCTCTCGCACGGTGACCAGCGCCCGCAGCAAAAGGTCGAAGCCTTTCTCCCGCGAGAGCCTGCCCACTGCCAGCAGATGTGGGCCGGGATCAGTCCAAAGATCCGGATTTTCCTCAATTGCATCGCGAATCTCATCCACATCCACGGGATTTGGCAACACCTCCAGCCGCTCCTCTGGAATCCCGAGCTCCCCGGCGAGGTCTTTTGCCATCGCCGTCGTCTGACAGATCACCCGGTCCGCATGGCGGTAGAGCACGCGGTAAAGCAGGCGGGTAGAACCGGGCAGGTTTCCAAAGGCCAATGCAGCGGACACGGTCCCATTTTGCCGCACCAGCACGCGTGTTCCCTGCGGAAAGAAGGGGCGGAGCAGCAGCACCAGAAAGTTCAGGTGCGCCATCCCGGATAGAATCGCGTCCGGTTCAAGCCGCCGGACCAGCCTGAGCAACTGAAAGGCTGCGGCGCGCACCCTGGATGCACCGAGCGCGTGGATGCTCACCCACGGTGGCAGGTGTTCCGGGCCAACATTTGCCTGGATGATGAGTCCCAGGTGCAGTTCGTACTTGTCGCGGGACAGGCCCCGGGCCAACAGGGCAGTCACTTGCTCCGCGCCGCCGCCGCCAAGATGCGGGATCAACAAAAGAACCCTGGGACGTTCAGTCATGGACTTTTCCACAGAAGTGACGGGTTTTTCCACAAGAAAGTGAGTATAGGCCAATAATCCAATACTTTCGTGTTGGTTCTGTCACTCTCGCTCCCTGTGCAAAAATGGTACATTATTTGCGTTCCTTAAGAACCAGTACAAAGACTTCAAAAGAATGCCCGTAGAGCATGCCTCAGGGGCAAAGCCCTGTTGACTTGTTTTGACTTTGTGTCAGGGCGAAAGCCATGACCGATCTTCACCCCGGCGTTGAAAGCAGATTTCCGGACGGATTCGACGAATATGTCCGGAAGTTGCAGGGAGTGCAGGCCGGCCAATGTTTGTTTCCGAAGCGCTTCGATTCGATACTGAGCTGCAGGGTTACTCAACGCAGCCGTCGCCCCACATCGTCGTGGGCATCACCCATCCGCAGACCTGCCTGACTCTCACCGGACGCCTGCGCGCGCTGCGCGAGGCGGGTTTTCGCGTGACGCTGGTTTCAAGCCCAGGCGAGTTGCTCGGCCGCACAGCCGCACGTGAGGGGGTTGATGCGATTGCCATCCCCATGCAGCGGGGCATCGCGCCGGTTGCGGATATTGTGTCGCTGGCACGGCTTTGGTGGTTGCTGCTCCGGCTCAGGCCGGACATGACCGAATTCAGCACGCCCAAGGCCGGGCTGCTGGGAACTTTGGCAGCCATGTTTTGCGGTGTGCCCCGGCGCGTCTACATGCTGCGCGGGCTCAAGCTGGAAACATGCACCGGATTCAAGCGCCTCATCCTGCTGGCGGCTGAGCGGTTGGCCTCTGCCTGCGCCCATGTTGTGCTATGCAACAGCCACAGTCTGCGCGCCGAGGCGCTGGCGCTGGGCGTCGCGCCCGCAGCCAAACTGCTTCTGCTCGGAGAGGGTAGCAGCAACGGGGTCGACGTGGAGCGATTCTCGCCGGGGCCGAGTGACGTGCGCGACCGGCTGGGTCTTCCTCGCGGTGTCCCGGTATTAGGTTTTGTGGGACGATTGACCCGCGACAAAGGTCTGCCCGAGCTGATCGAGGCATTCGACACAATTCTGAAAGCGGAGCAGGAAGCGCACCTGCTGCTGGTGGGCTGGTTCGATACGTCGGAAGACGCGCTGAGCGCCAGCCTGCGTACACGCATCGAAAGCCATCCGCACATTCATTGCACCGGGTTTGTGGCCGATACTGCGCCTTACTACCGCGCCATGGACGTGATGGTCCTGCCTTCCTGGCGGGAGGGTTTTCCCAACGTTGTGCTGGAGGCCGCGGCTACGGGCATTCCGGTGGTTACCACAATATCCACGGGCTCACGCGACTCTGTGGTGCCCGAGGTTACCGGACTGCTGATCCCGCCCGGCTACCCGGAGGCTATCAGTGAGGCAGTGCTCAAGCTGCTCCGCAACCCGGAGCGCCGCCGGCGCATGGGCCAGGCCGCGCGGGCCTGGGTCCTGGAGAACTTTGCGAATGAATGCGTTCTGGGGCTGATCACAGCGCTTTACAAGAGCATGCTGGAGCCGTCAGCGCAGGGGAACGAGGCCAGGAGCCCTAGGGCTTTGGCTCCTGCGCAACGCTGAACCCTGGAGCGTTGACCTGTGCCGGAGGCTCTTGCAGCGTATGCGCTCCGGCCTCGGCTGCGCGCAGGACCTCGTTGGGAACGATGCCCAGGACGAGCGTAGCAGCAACCGCCAGCAGCAACGCCGCGCCCACCGCTATGCCGACCTGGGGCGCGGGAATCGCAGCTTCGGCATTCTTTTTCTCTGGACGCTGTGCCGCCGCCAGAGCCAGGCGCAGGTAGTAGGCTGCCGCCAATCCCGAGTTCAGCAGGCCGATGATAGCCAGCCACACCGCTCCGCCGCCAACCGCCGCCGAGAAGGAGTAGAACTTGCCGAAGAATCCGCCGGTGAAGGGAATTCCGACCAGCGAGACGAGGAAAAAGATCAGCAGGCTGCCGAGCAGAGGCGAGCGGTAGATGAGCCCGCGAAAATCGTCGATCAACGGCAGTTTTTCGTCGTATCCGCTCACCAGCGTAATCACGGCAAAGATACCCACGTTCATAGCCGCGTAAGCCGCGGCATAAAAGCTGGCGGCGGCGATGCCGCTTGTTCCAAGCCCGGCAAAAGCCGCCAACAGGTAGCCGGCATGGGCGATCGAGGAGTAGGCGAGCATCCGCTTCACGTTCTGCTGGCGTAGCGCGGCCAGGTTGCCCACGGTCATCGAGAGCACGGCCACGATCCACAGCAGCGGCGACCAGAGCGAGTGCAGCGAGGGAAACATTTCATAGACCACGCGCAACAGCAATGCGAATGCGGCCGCTTTGGGCGCTGTGGAGAGCAATGCAACGACTGGAGAGGGCGCGCCTTCATACACATCCGGCGTCCAGACGTGGAAGGGCGCGGCGGAAACTTTGAATAGAATGCCCACCAGCATCAGCGCCAGGCCTGCCAGGACAAACGAATGATTCTGCGCGGTGGGCGCGAGGTGGGCGATCTCGTAGATCTGCGTGGTGCCGGTGGCGCCGAAGATCAATGCCACGCCGTAGAGAAGGAACGCGGTGGCAAAGGAGCCGAGGAGAAAGTACTTGATGGCCGCCTCGGGACCGCTGCCCGTGTTTTTGCGGTAGCCGGCAAGAATGTAGGTGGAGATGGATGAGATTTCCAGGGCAATGAAGACTACCAGCAGCTCGACCGCTCCGGTGAGCAGGCACATGCCCACCGCGCCGAAGACGATGAGCGCATAGAACTCGCCCTGGTGATGGCTGTCCTCGGGCAACGTGTCCAGCGAGAGCAGGAGCGCCACCAGCACGATGCCGCAGATGAGGACGTGAAAGAAGATGGTGAAGGCGCTGGTTTCAACGGTGCCGAAGAAGCCTGTGCCTTGGGGAAAGTAGAGCTGTCCGACGCTGGCCCAGAGAGCCAGCGTGGTTCCCACAGCGGCCGCCATGCCCAGATAGCGGCGCGGGAATCCGGGCGGGAGCGAGGCGTCGATCAGCATAACAGCCACGCCGGTCAGAGTGAGGATGACCTCGGGAAGGATGCGGAGGATGTCGGGAACAGGATTCACCGCTGGCCCTCCCTTGGAGAGGAAATCGACAACGACGGCAGAGCCGAGACGGGCTGAGCTAAGACGACCGATTCCTTCCACTGCGGAGTGTGCATGCCCTGTTCGATCGACGGCAGCCAGAACGATGGCGCCAGCCCCATAACCAGCATCAGCACGGCCAGGGGCCAAAGTACCGCCAGTTCGCGGTCGTCCAGGTCAACGGCGGGCCTGGATTTGGTCAACTCGCTTTCCGGCCCGTAGAAGAGGCGCTGCACCAGCCACAGCATGTAGGCAGCGCCCAGAATTACGCCCAGCGAGGCTGCAATCGCCCAGCCGCGGCTTACGCCGGTAAAGGTGCTGGAGAGGATCAGGAACTCGCCCACAAAGTTGTTCAGCATGGGCAGTCCGATCATCGCCAGGGAAGTGATGACGAAGAGCGTAGCGGCCTGAGGCAGTTTGCTTGCCAGGCCGCCATAGACGGCGATCTGGCTGGTGGCGTAGCGGTCGTAGAGAACTCCCAACAGCACAAACAACGCGCCATCGACAACGCCGTGGCTGAGAATCTGGTAGACAGCGCCGGCCGTGCCCGTAAACGTAAAGCCGTAGATGCCCAGAACGATCAGGCTCAGGTGGCTGAGGGCCGCGAAGGCGAGAAGCCGCCAGAAGTCGCGCTGCACGAGAGCAAGACATGCGCCGTAGAGAATGCCGATGACGGCGAGGGCAATGAGAAACGGAGCCGCCGCCCGCGCCTGCACAGGGAAAAGCCCCACGTGGAAGCGGAGCATGGAGTAAAGGCCGAGCTTGCCGGCGACGACCATGGCGAGGGCTACGGGCGCCTGGCTGAAGGTGTCAGAAAGCCAGCCGTGGAGCGGGAAGACCGGAACCTTGACTGCAAAGGCGAAAAGAAATGCGAGGGCTGCCCAGCAGAGCGGCCCGGCGGGGAACGACCCGTGGGCAATAAGGATTTGGAGCGTGACAAAGTCGAAGCTGCCGGTCTGGGCGTAGAGCCACAGAATCGCCACAAGCAGGGGCGCGGAGGGAATGAACGTGAAGAGGAAGAACTTGAGCGCGGCCCTGGGACCATCCTTGCGGCCGTACATGGCGATCAGGATGGCCATGGGAACCAGCGACAGCTCCCAGAAGCCGTAGTAGAGCATCAGGTCCAGCGAGATGAAGACGCCGAACATGGCCGTCTGCTGAATGAGAAAGAGCGAGAAAAAAATCTTGCGCCGCGACTGGATGGCGTTCCAACTGGCGATCACGCCAATTGGCGCCAGCAGACCGGTGAGGACGACAAGCCACAGGCTCAGGCCATCGACGCCGACGTGGTAGAAGATGGCGGGGCTTTCGATCCATGCGCGGTTGACCACGAACTGGAAGCCGCCCTGGCCAAGGATGAATTGCGCCGGCAGGTGGAGCGTAAGGCCAAAGGTCACTAGAGCCGTGATCAGCGCGATCCAGTTGGGCAGCTTGCCGCGGTCGGGGACGAGCGCCACCAGGACCGCTCCGGCCAGCGGGAGCAGCAGGATCAACGTGAGAATCGATTGGTTTATCGCGTTCATTCTCAGTGCCCCGCCATATTGAGATGAATTCCGAAGTTGGCCAGGAAAGCAGACCAGGGAACGACGACGAAGAGCAGTACCGCCGCCGCGCCTGCTGCCAGCCATGCCGCATAGGAGCGCAGATTGCCTGACTGCCAGCGCTGCAGGAGCGCGCCCGCAAACGTGGCGATGCCCCCGAGCAGCCATGCTGCGCCGCCCAGCAGAGCCTTATCCACGACCCAGCCCAGCAGATACGTGGAGAGGACGAGGAGCGGCTTGACCACCGTTGCGCCGTAGAACTCGTCCACGTAGTATTTGTTGGCCAGCAGCTTGTAGCTGTCCGGATAAGCCGCCGCCAGTTGCGCCGGACGCGCGGGCCTTTGCCGGTAGAGCAGGTCGGCCACAAACCAGCCAACGAGGGCCACGGCAACGGCGAAAATGCTCAGGATCAGTTCAAGATGCGCGCTGCCGCTTTCCGCGGCTCTTGCGCCCAACGCCGGTGCCAGAAAGCCGCTGAAGCGTTCCATGTTGATCCAACCGGCCGAGCGCTCAATGCCGATCCAGCCGCCGCAGATCGAGAGCAAGCCCAGAATGAGGAGCGGACCGAGCATCGACCAGGGGGTGGAGTGGGGATGTGCCTCCTTGCTGCGCGGCTTGCCCAGGAAGGCCAGATACCACAGCCGGAACATATAGAACGATGTGAGCAGGGCAGTGACCAAGCCAACGAACCATAGCGCCTTGCCGCCCGCGCCCTGCATAAAGGCGGCATAGAGAATTGCATCCTTGGAGAAGAATCCGGCGAAGGGGGGGAATCCGGCGATGGCCAGGACGCCCACGGTGGTGACGGCAAAGGTGACGGGCAGCTTCTTCCACAGGCCGCCCATCTTGCGCAGGTCCTGTTCGCCGCCGATGGCGTGGATCACCGAGCCCGCAGCAAGAAAGAGCAGCGCCTTGAAGAAGGCGTGCGTAACCAGATGGAAGATGGCCGCCGAGTAAGCCGCCACACCACAGCCCAGGAACATGTAGCCCAATTGCGAGATCGTGGAGTAGGCCAGCACCCGCTTGATGTCGTTCTGCACCAGGCCGATGGTGGCCGCAAAGAGGGCTGTGGCCGCGCCGACAACCGCAACCGTACCCAGCGCAAAGGGCGAATGGTCGAACAAGACATGAGTCCGGGCGATCATGTAGACGCCGGCGGTGACCATGGTGGCCGCGTGGATGAGCGCGGAGACCGGCGTGGGGCCCTCCATTGCGTCGGGCAGCCAGATGTAGAGCGGAAGCTGCGCGCTCTTGCCGGCAGCGCCCAGCAGCAGGCAGAGCGCGATGACCGTGAGAATGCCGCCCTGCCAGCCGGGGTTTGCGGCAAGTTTGGCGGCGATTTCAGTGAAGGTGAGCGTGCCGAAGTTGGCCAGCAGCAGGAACATGCCGATCAGGAAGCCGAAGTCGCCGATGCGGTTGACGATGAAGGCCTTCTTGCCCGCGTCCGCCGCCGATTTCTTCTGGAAGTAGAAGCCGATGAGCAGATACGACGCCAGGCCGACGCCCTCCCAGCCGACGAACATCAATAGTGCATTGCCGGCCAGCACCAGCAACGTCATGAAAAAGAGGAATAGGTTCAGGAAAGAGAAGTAGCGCGCGTAGCCTTCATCGTCGTGCATGTAGCCGACGGAATAAACGTGAATCAGGAAGCCGACGCCGGTGACCACCAGCAGCATCACCAGCGAAAGCTGGTCGAGGACGAAGCTGAAGTCGACGTGGAGCGCGCCGATGCTGATCCAGGGCAGCGGGCAGGTTTCGACGTAGGGCAGGGAACCCAAAGTGGGGCCAATTGTGAATAAGACCCATGTGGCATTCAGCACCACTCCGAATGCCGCCAACGGCGCCAGCAGCGCGACCGTGGTCACGAGCCACTTTGGCAACCGGCGGCCGAGGATTCCGTTGAACAGAAACCCGGCGAAGGGCAGCAGCGGAATCAGCCAGAGATGGAGAGATCCGTTCATAGTTTCATCAGGTCGATACGGTCGACGGCCAGGGTAGCGCGGGCGCGGAAGACGGCAATAATGATGGCCAGTCCCACGGCAGCTTCTGCCGCGGCCACCACCATCACAAAGAGTACGAAGATCTGGCCCTTCACCGCGTGCCACTGGTGGGCAAAGGTCACAAAGGAGAGATTGACGGCGTTGAGCATGAGCTCAATGGACATGAAGACGGTGATCAGGTTGCGCTTGATGAGGAAACCGGCGACGCCGAGCGAAAATAGCACCGCGCTCAGCAGCAGATACCAGGAGATGGGGATCTCTTGCGAGAAGAAGGAACTCACTTGCCGGCCGTCCTTTCTGGGTTCCCGTAGGGGTCCCGATTCCCGTGGGGATTTCCGTCGCCGTGGCTGGCCAGCGCAACGGCGCCCAGGATGGCGATGAGGATGAGCACCGAGGTCACTTCAAAGGGCAGCAGCAGTTCGGTGAAGAGCACCTTGCTCAGGTCCGTGGTGGAGGTGATGCCGTCTCGCAAACCCGCCACGCCCAGGCCCTGCGCACGGAGGATCACGGTAGCGATGACGGCCAGGATGGCCACGACCGCGGGAAAGCCCACCTTACGGGCCGTGCGGCTGCCCATGGTGCGCTCTTCGCGGCCGGCGTTGAGCAGCATCACCACGAAGGTGAACAGCACCATGATGGCGCCGGCATAGACGATCACCTGCGCGGCGGCCAGAAACTCCGCGCCCAGCAACAGGTAAAGCACGGCCAGCGAGGTCATCACCACAATCAGCGACAGGGCGCTCGAGATGGGATGGCTCTGGAGCAGGAGGTTGATGGCTCCGGCCACGCAGAATCCGGCAAACACGAAAAACAGGATCAGGTGCATCGTTGCAGTCCCATGTGGGCAAGCCCGATTGTAAATCAGCGATACGCAAGCCAAAGGCTTGTTCCCACAATGTTCAGAATGGCAAGCGGCATCAGGTAGCGCCATCCGAAGTTCATCAACTGGTCATAGCGGAAGCGGGGCAGCGTTCCCCGCACCCAGATAAACAAGAACAGGAAGCAGAAGACCTTGAGCACAAACCAGAAAAGGGGAAGGAACGCATGGATAAAAATGTTCTGCGGCGGAGGAATCAGGTCGCCGAAGAAGCTGGTCCAGCCGCCCAGAAACAGCAGAGTGGCCACGCAACCTACCGTGATCATGTTGGCATACTCGGCCATGAAGAACATGGCGAACTTCATCGAGCTGTACTCGGTGTGATAGCCGCCGGTCAGCTCGCTCTCCGCCTCGGGCAGATCGAAGGGAGAGCGGTTGGTCTCAGCATAAGCGGCCATCAGGTAGATGAAGAAGGCCACAAACTGCATTCCGCCGAAAATGTTCCAGGTCAGGATGCCCTGAGTCGCCTGTTGCTCCACAATCACTCTCAAGTTGAGCGACCCGGCCCGCAAGACGACGCCCACCAGCGAGAGGCCCAGCGCCAACTCGTAGCTGATCAACTGCGCCGAGGAGCGCAGCGCGCCCAGCAGCGAGTACTTGTTGTTCGACGACCACCCGGCCAGGGCAATGCCGTAGACACCGATCGAGGTGATGCCCAGAATCACCAGCAGGCCGATGTTGACGTCGGAGATCTCAAAGAGATGCATGCCGGCCGGCCCAACGTTTGGCTCGCCGAAGGGCACCACGCCGATGGAGATGAGCGCACAGCCCAGGGCGATGATGGGCGCAAGCAGATAGAGCGGCCTGTAGACGGCTGTGGGGATGAGGTCCTCTTTGAGGAAGAGCTTGGCGCCGTCCACCAGTGTCTGCAGCAGGCCAAACGGTCCCACGCGGCTGGGTCCCCAGCGGTTCTGGATGCGGCCCACCAGCTTCCGCTCCAGCAGCACGGTGTAGGCGACGCCGAGCAGCATCACCACCGTCACCACGGCCACCTTGAGCAGGCTCCACAGGAAAAACTCGAAAATCGTCACTTGCCTTCAGCCTCTTCTTTTCTTACTGCTGTCATCCTGAGCGAAGGTCATCGCGGCGACCGAGTCGAAGGACCCGCGGTTGCTCTTCGCTCATCTTCATACAAATCCCCTTAAAACAACTCAATCCGCCGCCGATTCTGCCAACTCGCGCGCCTGATGCTGTTCGAGTTCCTTGAGCGCGGGGCTGTAACGGCCCAGCGTTCCAGAGGTGAACAGGCCGTCGTGCGCGGGCGCTACCAGAGCGGACGCTGCCTCTTTCAGCGCCGTAATGGGCACAAAGCCAGGTTCGGTCCGCACATCGTTGCCGCCGAAGAGATTGATCCGGTCCAGGGTGTAGCCGGGGACCAGCCGCTCGATCTCGTCCAGCACCGCAAGGGGATCGAAGGGGCTCAGCCTGGGCTCGAGGTTGTTGGCCGCCAACCACACTGCGTGGCGGTCGGCTTCGCCGGCCTGTGCACCGCGCGACTGGCCCAGGTCGGCCGTTACGCCGTCCTTGCCAAAGGGCACTAGCGTCTTCACGTCCACGCCCATCGCGCCGGCCAGCCGGACAAGAATCTCGAAATCCGGCTTGACACCCGCGCGGTCGGCAGCTTTCTTGGCCAGTTGCACATCGCCGTAGGTGTTGGTCACCGTGCCGGACTTCTCGTAGAGGCTGGCAGCCGGGAAGACGACGTCGGCCAGAGCCGCGGTCTCGGTGAGAAAGAGGTCCTGAACAATGACGAAGGTGTTCTTCAAGGCCGCAGGGTCCACGCCCAGGCTGGCCACCGGATTGGCGCCGACGACAAGCAATGCGCCCAATTCGCCTTTGCCCGCCGCTTCAAACATCTCCGGCAGCGTCTTGCCCGGTGTTGCGGGCAGGCCCGGATATTCTTGAAAGGCGCCCGGCGCGGTTACTGGCACATAGCCGGGCAGCAGGTCAGGCAACAGGCCCATATCCGCCGCGCCGCGGGAGTTGGCGTGGTCGCCGAGGAAGGCAAAGCGGACAGATCCGGAATTGGGGCCGCGCTTGAGGCCCCATGCGACGAGAGACTCGACGGCCTGGCCGCGATACTCCTGGCCGAAGACCACCACGAGCGATTCCTCGGCCAGCACGGCTTCGCGGAAGGCAGTGTCCTTGATTGTGTCGTCGCTGCCGCCCAGATACGCGGGAATGGCTTGATAGCCGTCGGCAGGCAGCCGCAGCGCGGCCTTGGCCTGCCGCTCCAGCTTGATGGGCTTGGTATTGGCGATGTAGAGCCGCGCGCGGTTCAGGCGCACATTGGTGCGCAGATTCCAGGCCAGCAGCGGATGCTCTTCGGTGGGATTGCCGCCGATCAGCAGGATCGCCGGAGCCGTTGCGATGTCGCGCAGGCTGGCCGTCTTGCAATTGTGTCCGGCGAGGGCGCGGGCTAAGGCTGCGTAATCCGTGCTGCGCACGTGGTCGATGCTGTTGGTCTGGAGCACCGTCCGCGCAAACTTCTGCAGCAGGTAATTCTCTTCATTCGTGGTCCGGTTGGAGCCGATTACGCCGATCGATGCTCCACCTTTGCTGTCGCGAATCTCCTTGAGCTTGCTTGCCGCGAAACGCAGCGCGTGTTCCCAGGTGGCCGGTTCCAGCTTGCCCTGAGAATTGCGAACCAGAGGCTTGGTCAGCCGCTCGGGGCTCTCGACAAAATCGAAGCCGAAGCGGCCCTTGGCGCAGAGGAAGTCGCCGTTGATGCCGCTCTTGTCGCGATTGTCGGCGCGCACAATCTCGGAGCCGTCATTCACCTGCCGCACGCCCAGGGTCACCTTGCAGCCGTCGGCGCAAAAAGTACAAACAGTCGACACGTGGTTCATCTCCCAGGGCCGGGTCTTGTAGCGATAGCTGCCGCTGGTGAGCGCGCCCACCGGACACACGTCGATGCACATGCCGCACTGCTCGCAGTCCAGTTGGTCGCCGCCGTTGGGCGCGATCACAGAGCTGACGCCGCGGTTCTGCACGCCCAGCGCCCACACGTCCATGCCCTCGCCGCACATGCGGATGCAGCGGTAGCAGAGAATACAGCGCGGGCGGTCAAAATAGACGGCGGGCGACCACTGCTGCTCCTCGCGGTGCTCTTTTGCCTCGGCGTAGAGGCTCTCGCCCGCGCCGTATTTGAAGGTCATGTCCTGCAGCTCGCACTCGCCGCCGGCGTCGCAGACCGGGCAGTCGAGCGGATGGTTGCCGAGGAGCAGCTCAATGGTGGATTTGCGCGCCTGTGCAATCTCCGGCGACTCGGTGATGAAAACCTGGCCCTCGGCGACAGTCGTGGTGCAGGCCGTTTGCAGCTTGGGCACCTTTTCCTGGCGCACCACGCACATGCGGCAGGCCGCCTGCAAGCTCAGCCCTGGGTAGTAGCAGAACGCCGGAATCTCGATGCCCGCCTTGCGGCAGGCGTCGATCAGCAGCGTCCCGGCGGGAGCCGTCAGTTTCTTTCCATCGACGATGAAAGTTACGTCTGCCATTCGTCTCCAGCTCCCTTAGATCACGGCCAGTTCTACATGCTTTGCGAAAGGGCAAGCCTTCCGGTTCAGGTGGTCCTCGAACTCCTTGCGAAACTTCTTCACAAAGGCCAGCGTGGGCATAGCCGCTGCGTCTCCAAACGGGCAAAACGTCCGGCCCAGCATGTTCTCGGCAATGTGCTGAATGTTGTCGATGTCTTTAGCCGTGCCGAAGCCGGCGTGGAAGCGGGTGAGCGACTTCTTCAGCCAGTCCGTGCCCTCGCGGCAGGGAATGCACCAGCCGCAGCTCTCGTGCTGATAAAAACTGATCGTCCGGAGCGCGAACTCGACCATGCAGGTCTGGTCGTCGATGACCACCACGCCGGCCGAGCCCAGCATCGAGCCTGTCTTGGCCACCTGGTCGAAGTCCATGCCGATGTCGATCTCCTCGGGCAATAAAACCGGAGTAGAAGACCCGCCGGGGACTATGGCTTTCAACTTTCGCCCGCCGCGGACGCCGCCGGCCACCTCATAGATCATCTTCTTCAGGTTGTAGCCCATCGGCAGTTCGTAGACGCCGGGGCGCTCCACATGGCCGCTGATCGAGAACAGGCGCGTCCCGCCGTTGCGCGCAGAACCCGCCGCCGCGTAAGCCGCTGCTCCCATCTCGATCACATGCGGAACGGTGGCGATGGTCTCTGCGTTGTTGATGACCGTGGGACCGCCGTAGAGGCCGACGACAGCAGGGAACGGGGGCTTGATGCGCGGAATCCCTCGTTTGCCTTCGAGAGACTCCATCAGCGCCGACTCTTCGCCCACTTCATAGGCGCCCGCGCCGGTATGGGTGATGATCTGGAACTCGGTGCCCGTTTTCGGATCAGTCCCGAAGATGCCCTTGCCGAGAAATCCCTTGGCGTAGGCGCCGGCGACGGCCTTTTCCATGATCTCGAGCAGATAACGGTACTCGCCGCGCAGGTAGATGAAGCCCACCTTGGCGCCGATCGCGAGGCCGGCAATGATCGTACCCTCAATCACTGCATGAGGATCGTGCAAAAAGATCAAGTGATCCTTGCAGGTTCCGGGCTCGCTCTCGTCGCCGTTGACCAGAACATATTTCGGTTTGGCCGATTTTTTGGGGACGAACGACCATTTCATGCCCGCCGGGAAGCCCGCGCCGCCGCGTCCACGCAGGTTACTGGCCTTCATCTCGTTGATGATCCAGTCGGGGCCTTGTTCTAGGCACTTTTTTGCGGCCTTATAGCCGCCGAGTTCGAGATAGCGGTCGATCTTTGCCGCGCCCAGGCCAAAGCGGCGGGAGACGATCTTGACCTCATCGGGATGGGAGACCAACCTAGGCATGGGGTGCGTTCCCTTCCGCCTGGGCCTTCCACCCCAGCGACAAGGACCCGTCGCTGGGGACCCCGGCCTTCCACCCCAGCGACAAAGACCCGTCGCTGGGGACCCCGGCCTTGCTGCGATAGCCGGCCAGAATGCCCGGTACATGCTCGGGCGTGAGCTCGTCGTGGAACTCGTAGTTCACCTGGATGGCCGGCGCCCAGCAGCAGGCCCCGATGCACTCGACTTCCTCCAGCGAAAACAGCCCGTCCGCCGTGATGCCCTTGTGCGCAATGCCGAGTTCCTCCTGGAAACGCTCGTAAACCTCGTATGCCCCGCGCAACATGCAACTGATGTTGGTGCAAACCTGCACGTTGTATTTGCCCGCCGGCTTGAAGCGAAGCATCGAGTAGTAAGTGGCCACATTGCGCACCTCGAGTTCGGTGATGCCGATGCGCTCGGCCACCTCACTGATGACCGCATCGGAGAGATAGCCGACCTCATCCTGCGCATAGAGCAGCATCGGAACCAGCGCCGAGCGGCGCAGCGGGTACTTCAGGATCAGCGCGTCGAAGCGCGCCGCCAACCGGGGCGAAAAGAGGGTCATGGTTTCATCGCTCATCGCATCAACTCCCGTGCCCACGCTTCGGCGGACCTATCCATCTCTTCCTCGTTCTGCCCGGCCGTTGCCTGCCGGTTGCCGTTCAACCCATGAACTGCGGCGTAGCCGCGGAGCAGGGAAGCGAGAGACACCCATAACGCAACCAAGACAGCCGGTCCAAGCTCAATCGAATTTGCCCAGGAGAATGCCCGAAATGATGTCTGCTGCAATTTCGTTAGGACAGGCTACGACGGTGGACGATCCCGCTCCTCCCACATGAAGCACCTCCGAGCATGACGCTTCCTGGACGCAAATATATTCCCTCCGCGAGATTTCGTATCCATTCGGAGGGCCGCTGATTACGGCCGTGATTCGACATTCTCCTCTCAGGATCCCAAGTCCCACTCTGCAAAGTGAATCTGTTCCGTAGGTAAGAAACATCTCCCCAGAGAAGCCTGGCAAATGATTCTGGCCAAGAATGGCAACTCTCTTCTTGCGAAGCTCCACATTGGCCTTGTCCATCTCCTCCAAGACAAGCGCCTTCACTCTGTCAAAGAAGACACACGGGTTCGCTCTCAGTTGTTTATGCTTGTCGGCGGCCGATTTGTCGTCAACCCTCTTCACTTTCGCCTTATCCGCAAGCTTCACGTAATTAACCACGATTCCCCCTTTTCACCTGTCGATCTCCCCCAAAACAATGTCGATGGACCCAACCACGGCCACCACGTCGGCCAGCATCCGCCCCTTGCACATGGTCTCCAGCGCCTGCAAGGTGGCGAACGACGGATTGCGCATATGCACCCGGTAAGGCTTGGCCGTGCCGTCCGAGACCACATAGTAGCCCATCTGCCCGCGCGGCGACTCAATGCCCTGGTAAACCTCGCCGGCCGGAACCCCGAAGCCTTCGGTGACGATCTTGAAGTGATGGATCAACGCCTCCATCTGGGTCTTCATCTTTTCGCGGTCGGGCAGGACGATCTTGGGAGCGTCGGCCTTGATCGGGCCTTCCGGCATCCCGTTCAGCGCCTGCTGAATAATCTTCACGCTCTCGCGCATCTCGATGAGCCTGACCAGGTAGCGCGCCCAGCAATCGCCGTCGGTCGATACGGGAACCTTGAACTGAAACTTCTCATAGCCGGAGTAGGGCATATCGCGGCGCAAGTCGAAGTCCACGCCCGAGGCCCGCATGGGAGGCCCGGTGACGCCCAGCGCGATGGCGTCCGCGGCCGAGAGATAGCCAACGCCCTTCAGCCGGTTGGCGAAGATCGGATTGCCGGTCAAAAGGTTCGAATACTCGTCGATCTTCTCCGGAAAGGTGCGGATAAACTTCTGCACGCGGTCGAAGAAATCCAGCGGCGGTTCCATCGAGAGACCGCCAATGCGGAAGTAGCTGGTCATCATCCGCTGGCCGGAAACAGCCTCAAAGAGTCTCAAAATGCCTTCGCGTTCGCGGAAGGTATACAGGAAGACGGTGAGGGCGCCAATATCCATGGCGTGGGTGCCGAGCCATACGAGATGGGAGTTCAGGCGGGTCAGCTCGGATAAGAGAACCCGAATCCACTGGGCCTTCACGGGAATTTCGAGCGAAAGCAGCTTTTCGACGGCCAGGCAATAACAAAGGTTGTTGGCCATCGGGCTCAGGTAGTCGATGCGGTCGGTGAGCGGGACGACCTGCTGATAAAATTTGGCCTCGCAGGTCTTCTCGATGCCGGTGTGCAGATAACCGATCTCCGGGTAGAGCCGGACAACGATTTCGCCGTCGATCTCCAGCACCAGGCGCAACACCCCGTGGGTGGACGGATGCTGCGGCCCCATATTCAGGACCATGTGCTGGTCCCTGGCGCCTTCGGCTATCGGGGCTTCGCGGATGGGCGTGCCTGCAACGTCGGTCATCTAGCGGTACCCCTCCACCGGATAGTCCTTGCGCAATGGATGCCCTACCCAGTCGTCGGGCATCAGGATGCGGCGCAGGTTGGGATGCTCGTCGAAGCGCACGCCGAACAGGTCGAAGACCTCGCGCTCGTAATAGTTGGCTGAAGGCCAGACCGGGGTGATGGACTCCACCGACGGGCTTTCCCCGTCAACCAGTACCCGCAGCCGGATGCGCTCTTTATGGGCGTGCGACAGAATGTGGTAGCTCAACTGGAAGCGGGGCGAGGAAGGGGACCAGTCGACTGCGGTCAGGTCCTCGAAAAAGTTGTATCCGGCCGCCTGCACGGTGGCAGCCGCGGCGCGAATCTCTTCGGCGGCGATGGTCAGCGTCAACTCATTCCGGTCGAATTTGGCATCGGCCAGCGCCTGCGGGTTCCAGGCCAGTATGGCCTTGACGGCAGGGTGCTCTGGAAGCCCTTTCAGCACGGCGGCTTTCCCGATGAATGTGTTGGCGACGCTCATCCTAAAGATCCGCCTTGTCCTGGCTCCAGTTCAGGATGCCCTTGCGCACGATGTAGTAGAGTCCGACGGCCACAAAGCCGAGATAGACCAGCATCTCCCAGAAGCCGAACAGCCGGGAGCCGGTGATCTGGGGCAACTTGCGGTAGATCACCGCCCACGGCATCATGAAGACCGCTTCCACGTCGAAGAGGATGAACAGGACGGCCACCATATAAAAGCGGACACTGAATCGCCCTCGGGCGTCGCCCACGGCCTCGATTCCGCACTCGTAGGCGGCCAGCTTGGTGGCCGAGTTGCGATGCCGCCCAATGAACCAGGAGGCTGCAACCATCCCCAGGCCAAGGCCAAACGCGGCAAGAATCTGCATCAACAGCGGGAGATACTGCCAGTAGTAGGGGATCATGGCCGCCCAATCTGAAAAGTCCAGTAGGATTGCACCCCCTTGACCACAGCCGCCAACGGCTCCGATCAAACAGGATGCTGGTTTGAGATTAGGTTTTCGGGCTCATCCCGTCAAGGCGAACCGGGTGTGTGCGGGGCTCTGGGATATCCGTGGCCGGGATGGGTCATCTGTGCGCTGCATCACATTATTTCCCGAAAATAGCACGCCATAATTCTGTGTACTGTTATGGGACACAGTACGTTCGTCATCTGAAAAGAGCGGCGAATTGGCCGAAGAACAGGGTGAGGATAAACAGCATGGCAGCTTCTTCCACAACCAGCTTCCCGATTCCGGCCATTGCACCGGCCGTATCCACTGCCCGTGTACGCCCGAATCGCCACCGCCGCATCACTCCTCAGGCGGGGCGCGCGCTGGAGATCCTGGGCCATGCGATCGAATACCTCACCGACGAATTCGTGCATGAGGGTACATCGTTATCGGCGGACAATGAGCAGATACAGGCTGTGCAGCTGCTCATGGCGCTCAACCGCAAGGTATATTTCGAGTGTCCCGAAGTGCCGAGCTTTGGCGAGCGGTGCCGTTCGTTGCTGCGGCTCAATGCTGCCTAGCCCCAACGGCCCCCGTCGATTTGCGAATCTTTATTTTGAAGCTGTGGCGGTCACGATCTGGACAAAGAGCCGGTGAACCCGCCGGTCGCTGGAAAGCTCGGGGTGAAAAGTGGCCGCCATGATCCTGCCCTGCTTCACCAGTGCCGGAAAGCCGTCTCGCAAGGCCAGGATATCCACGCCTGCGCCGGTTTCGACGATGCGCGGGGCACGGATGAAGACCATCTCCAGCGGGCCGCCGGCGAGAGTGGTTTCCGCCGTCAGAATGGTCGAGTCGATCTGGCGGCCGTAGGCGTTGCGCTCCACCACGGCATCGAGCACACCCAGGCTGCGCTGCGCCGGATTGCGAACCTCCCGCGCCAGCAAGATGGCTCCGGCGCAGGTGCCAAAGATGGGCTTTTTGCTGCAAAACTCTTGTAAAACTTCAAAAAAAAGGTGCTTCTCAAGGAATCTGAGCATCGTGGTCGATTCGCCGCCGGGCAGGATCAGGCCATCGAGGCCGGCGAGTTGGCTAGGCTTGCGCACCTCGACGGGCTCGGCGCCTGCCTCAATCAGAGCTTGCGAATGGCTGGCGTAATTGCCCTGAATTGCCAATACGCCGATGCGCGGGTGGTCTTTTCCGGAAAACTCTGTCTTCGTCAATTGAAAGCTCTGCCTTTGGCCAGGGTACTTCGTCAGCGATTTCATCGGGAAACGACGCCGCTCAAGACAATTTTATCTGCTTGCCACCTGCGGTGGGGGGACTTGCCGTCCAGGCGGGCGTCCTTCGGGCACCTGCGGTGCGGCAGAGCGCAACGATAGGACATCCGCTTCCGACCGATTCCCGCACGGAAATCATGCTATATTCCTGAGTATGGCCACGGCTTTGCGCATCCCGTTGAATGAATATCTTGGCATCAGCTACCGGCCGGACCGCGAGTACGTGGATGGAGAGATCAGGGAGCGCAATGTGGGCAAGTGGGAGCATGCACGATTGCAGTGGCTGCTGGCTGCGTGGTTTTTTGCGCACGAGAAGCAATGGGGAATCACGGGAAGCACGGAACAGCGGGTTCGAGTCTCGGAGAACCGGGTTCGTGTGCCGGACCTCGTGGTCCTGACAGCCGGAGCGCAACCGGAAGTGCTGACCGATCCGCCGCTGCTGGTGATCGAGATTCTCTCTCCCGACGATAGCTACTCCGACACGCAGGAGCGCGCGCAGGACTATCGCGAGATGGGCGTGGAGACGGTCTGGATCATCGATCCCAAGACGCGCACCGGGCGCATGTGCTCTGGAACGGAATGGGTCGAAGCCCCGCGTCTCGAAGTCAAAGGGACGCCCTTGTATGTCAACCTTCCCGAAATCTTCAGTCAGTTGACCTCTGTCTGACCAGCACCTGCGGTGGGGCAGACGCCTTCGGCCCGGGAAAGGAACGGGGACGGTTTCCCACCCTTCGCTAGAAGAAAGCGAAGGATGGCACCCGCAGTTTATTGTTGGGTCGAGTGGGTACCCAGCCTAGTCCTCTTCTAGAGTCTCAATACTTAGCCCATCTGCCCTGCCTGTTATTGAGCAGTATCTTTTATGGAAGACCCTGTAAGCTACGTTTACCTCCTCCATATATTGGTGAATTTGATTTGCCAATTTATACTCAGGCGTCTCGATTTTTACGATTTCCTCTCCTAAGATACTTTTTATCTCATCACAGTCAATTGCAAATGAGTGGTCCTTGTAGCCATAGACCAATTGGTGTGCGACTTGAGCCACTTTTTCATCTGATAGACCATTCCTTTTCAATAGTTTTTGTGCGTAATGAGTTGCCGACTCCGATACTCTCTCATACAATCCAAGATGCTGAATGCTGAGGGATTTCTCAAGATAGGTGGCAAGCATATCGGCGGCTGCCGGGTGCTTTTCACATATACCTGCGATATAATCCAGAGCAGTGCCAAGTCCTAACGCGGGAAGATTACGGAATTGGGGATCCACAGGACCCAATTCGCTCATCATCCCCATATGAATTTCTCTTGCGCCAAGCGCAAGGAGAGTTCCAGCCGACTTTGCTCTTCTCGGCACCAAAGCTACAAATCCGCCCTCACTGGATGCCTTTAAGTACCTGCTGATCAGATATGCTGGAACCGGAGAACCGCCTTGGGTGTGCAATAAGAGAAGAATAGGCTTAGTTCGGTCGCGAAAATCACTGCTAGCCGCAGCATAAAGCGTATTAGACGTACTTTCCGAGATTGGCGACTGCTCATTATACAGAAATAAAAAGTTATATTTTGCAGCGATTCCGGACTGATCTATAAAACTCTGCACATCTTCCGCTATCCGACGGAATGCTCCCTCCAAGTTCTTTGCGTCTAAACGAGCAATTACAATAAAGATGCGTGGAGGTGGCGGAACTTGCTCCGGAATATCACTTGGCAGAGTTGATTGCTGGGAAGGGATGCTCTCCGAGTTGTCAGATGCTCCTCGAGCCTCCTCGTCTCGCCTTGATACGGGTGTGTCTACCTCCGCGTTAGTTGCGTTCGTTGTACTCATCAAGGTCTTCCAATTGACTCATATCAAGGGCACTGAGGTAATGACAAAAGGTTGTTTGTCCAAACGCCGTCGGCATGTGTTTGCAAGTAGGGCAATCTTCCGTCCGTAGGGCGTACTACCCCGACATAGGCCTTCTTGCCGCTCGCAGGGTCGATGACGTAGAACGTATTTGTTTTCGCCTCTATGCTTCTGATTACGTCATCCCGCAGCCATTTCCAACCGACACCGCCAATTTGCGTAATGTGCTCATGCGAACTGAACACGTCCGGTTTTGTGATGCAAGTGACCTGTACGTCTGCCATGATCTCTCCGAAAACCGATCTTTAGAATACCAGACATCTAAGGAGTGTGCCATTGTCCGCCAGGGGTCCGTGTGCCCCATCCTTGCTCTTTTTTCCTAGCGCAAGGGTGCGGTCTGATTGGGATGCAGTGGAATCTCGAATGGCGAAACCAGACCCGGAAAGCATACCTCAGGGGCTAAAGCCCGGACATTTTTTGAGGCTTTACGGCACGACTGAAGTCGTGCCCTGACACAAAGCGATATTCCCTTGGCGAAGAAGTTCCTGCGAGCGAATAGCGAGCGTCCGCCTGAACGGCCAGTTCACCAGCCGCGGGTTTGGAGGAGTTGCGACTCTTCGAGGCCGGCGGCGGCCAGGCCCTTCATGGTGCCGGTCACCTGCTCGGAGACCTCGGCGAGAATCTTGGGGTCGTTGAAGTGGGTGGTGGCTACGACGATGGCCTTGGCGCGGGAGACAGCTTCAGCGCGCTCTTTGGGGTCGTTCTCGACATCGAGCGGCGTGGCGCGCTCCTTCATAAAAATTCCGGACCCGACAAAGATGGCCTCAGCGCCGAGTTGCATCATCAGGGCGGCGTCGGCCGGGGTGGCGATGCCGCCGGCGGAGAAGTTGGGGACCGGCAGCTTGCCGGTCTGGGCAACCATGCGGATCAGCTCATACGGAGCCTGGTGCTCTTTGGCGGCGGCGTAGAGTTCCTGCTCGCTGAGCACGGTCAGCGCCCGCATCTCGCGCGTAATCTGGCGCATGTGCCGGACGGCGAAGACCACGTCGCCGGTGCCCGCTTCGCCTTTTGTCCGGATCATGGCCGCGCCTTCGGCGATGCGCCGCAGGGCCTCTCCGAGGTTGCGCGCGCCGCAGACAAACGGGGTGGTGAAGGCGTGCTTGTCGATGTGATGGGCCTCGTCGGCGGGGGTGAGAACCTCGCTCTCGTCGATGAAGTCCACACCTAATTCTTGCAGGATTTGCGCCTCGGCGAAGTGGCCGATGCGGGCCTTGGCCATCACTGGGATTGAAACCGCCTGAATGATCTGCTTGATGAGACTGGGCTTAGCCATGCGGGCTACGCCGCCCTCGGCGCGGATCATGGCCGGCACGCGCTCCAGGGCCATGACTGAGGTGGCGCCGGCCTCCTCGGCGATGCGGGCCTGCTCCACGTTCATCACGTCCATGATGACGCCGCCCTTGAGCATCTCCGCCAAGCCGATCTTCAGGCGCAGCGCGGTCCCTGTAAAGCTTTTGTTTCCATTCTGTTCCGGCATAGTCCTCGACCTCGATTCCAAACGGCTTCCGAGCCCGGTTGGGGCAAAAAACCGCATGTTCCTGTCACTTTCCAGTGTAGCAGCGATGTTGCCGGCTGATTGCATGGGGCGCAACCGGCGGGGGACTGCTGGAGCGTTTCTTTAGCTCTTTCCAATCCTTCTGTACCGTTTCTGGTCACCTTTCTGCTTGTTTGCTCAGCACATGGCCACCGCACAATCACCGCCTGCGCCGGCAAGCAAGCTGCCGCAGGAGACCGAGAGAACCGGCGCGGGTGAGATTGCCGCTGAACAGGCGCTGGTGCCTTCGCCCCACCAGCCCGAGGAGGGCGATCTGATTGCGCTCAGCGGGCCGGTCGCGCGGCTGCCGGTGGAGTTGGATGTGGCCATCCCGGTGCGGGAGTTTCGCGTGCGCAACCTGCTGGCTCTGGAGCCGGGCCAGGTGATCGAGACACACTGGGCCCACGGCGAGGATATGCCGCTGGCCGCAGGCGATGTGCAACTGGCCTGGAGCGAGTTTGAGGTCGTCGATACGCAGTTGGCGGTGCGGGTCACCCGGCTGGCCTGAACGTGCCGGCGCAGTGGATTGAACGAGCATAAGCGCGAGAAAGGCCAGGGGAATGAAGCAGGAAGGGAACACGCGAGCAACGCTTGCGATGGTGCCGGGAGGCGGGCTGGCCGGATGGCTGCTGGAGAGGCTGCGGGGTTCGCGCCGCCCACGGCCGCGGCTCGAGCTTCTCGAGCGCATCGCGCTGGCTCCGCGCCAGTCGCTGGCCCTGGTTGAGGCCGAAGGCCGGCGGTTCCTGGTGGCCACCTCGCCGGAGGGCGCACCGGCCTTTTATGCGCTCGATGAAGGGTCGAATCTGGCCCGGCCGCGGCCGGCCGTAAACAGGCAACCCGCCGCGGCGCATCCGGCCATGAGGGTCTCATGGTAGTTTCCTGGGCTGCCCTCAGCGTGGCTGCGCCGGCATCCGTGCCGCTCGTGCCCGACCTGAATGCCCGCCTGCACCCCTCGGACTCGACCCCGTGGACGATTCTGCTTGTCCTGACGCTGATTACCCTGCTGCCCGCGATTCTGATGTGCATGACGCCGCTGGTGCGCCTGACGGTGGTCTTCCACTTCCTGCGCCAAGCGCTGGGCACGCAGACGGCGCCCTCCAACCCCACGCTGCTGGGCCTGGCCCTGATGATGACCTGGTTTCTGATGACCCCGGTGCTCAATCAAGTCGATCAGCAGGCAGTCGAGCCCTATCGCGCGGGGCAGGTGACGGGATGGGAGGCCATCGACCGCGGAGCCCAGCCGGTCAAACACTTCCTGCTGCGCTACGCGCGCGAGAAGGACCTGGCCCTGTTTACCGCCGCCGGCCAGATTCCGCGCCCCGACAAGCCCGACGACCTGCCTATGCGGGTGGTGGTCCCGGCCTACATCCTCTCGGAGTTGAAGGCCGGGTTTGCCATCGGCGCAGTCTTGTTTCTTCCGTTTCTGCTGATCGACATGGTCACGGCCGCGATTACCACCTCGATCGGCATGTTTCAACTGCCGCCGGTGGTGGTCTCGACGCCGTTGAAGATTCTGCTGTTTGTGATGGTGGACGGCTGGAACCTGCTGGCCAACTCGCTGTTGAAGAGCTTTTGAGGGGGATGCCGATGACGCCCGACCTGGTTGCCGAACTGCTGCGCCAACTGATGAAGGAGGCCATGATTCTGGCCGCGCCGCTGCTGATTGCCGCGGCCCTGCTGAGCTTCGTGCTGAGCCTCTTCCAGACCCTGACCAGCCTGCAGGAGCAGTCGCTGACCTCTGTGCCGCGCCTGGGGGCCGTGGCCATGATTCTGCTGGTGGGCATGCCGTGGTTCCTGGGCCGGCTGGCGGCCTATACCCGCCTGTTGCTTGCCGACCTGCACCGTTATCTGGGATAGCAAAAGCAGCTTTTAGCTTCTAGCTACTAGCTAGGGGCTGGAAGCTAGCGGCTAGAGGCTAAAAAATGACGCAGATGCCGGATTGGACGAGCTTTCTGAGCGCCATGACGCTGGCCCTGGTGCGGGTGAGCGGGATGGTGGCCTTTGCGCCCTTCTTCTCCTCGACGGCGCTGCCCCTTCGCACCAAGGCGGTCTTTGTGGGCGCGGTGGCGTTTCTGCTGGCTCCGCTGGTGGCCGCGCTGCCCGGCGCCCAGGTCTCCATCGGCTTCTCCGCGCTGCTGGGCGAACTGGCCGTGGGCCTGGTCTACGGCCTCGCCCTCGCGCTGCTGAATGAGATGCTCCTGTTTGCCGGCCAGATCGCCGGTCTCCAGTTCAGCTTCTCTCTGGTCAATCTGCTGGACCCCAACTCGGCCATTCAGACGCCGCTGTTGGGCGACCTATTTCAACTGATGGGCACGCTGGTGGTGATCGGGGCCGGGCTCGACCGGATACTGCTGGCCTCGATGGTGCGCAGCTTCCGCGTGGCGCCCCTGGGCAGTTATGCGCTGGCGCCCGCCTCCGCACTGGAGATCGTGCGCGCCGCAGCGGGCGTCTTTCTGGCCGCCGTCGAACTGGCTGCGCCAGTGCTGGCCGCAACCATGCTGGTCGAGGTGGCGGTGGCCCTGTTGGGCAAGCTCAGCCCGCAGTTGCCGGTCATGTCGCTGACCGTGCCGCTCAAGACCCTGACCGGCTTTGCCCTGCTGACTGGCTCGCTGGCGTTGTGGCCGCGCTTCATCGAGGCCCGCTTCGCCGGGCTGCTCGACCTGGCCGAGCGGTTGATTGCCGCGCCCGGCCAAGGGGCGGGAGGATAGCCGATGCCCGGAGAGCGCACCGAACAGGCAACGCAGCACCGGCGCGAAAAGGCGCGCAAGGAAGGCGACCTGCTGCACAGCCGCGAATTGTCGGCCGCGGCCGGAACCCTGGCCGGGGTGATGGTGCTGGGGATGCTGGGCAGCCGGCTTCTGATCGCCTGGCGAGGAGCCTTTGCCTCCTTCCTCGATCTTGGGTTTCCCGCCCGCTGGGAGCCGGCCGAGATCCAACCCACGCTCTACGCCCTGCGCCGGCTTGCCTTCGCGGTTCTCGGGCCGCCGGGCGTGATGATGGCGGCGGTGGCCGCGGCCTCTCTCGGCGTGGGAATTCTGCAGACCGGCGGAGTCAGCTTCTATGCCGGAGCCATTGGTTTCAAACCGGACCGCATCAATCCGGTCTCCAACATCAAGAACCTCTTCTCGCTGCGCGTCGCCGCCCGGCTGGCCAAATCGCTCCTCCCCGCCAGCCTGTTGGCGGTCTTCGCCGTGCAGCGGATTGGGCGGCAACTGAGCCTGCCTCCATTCTCGATCACGCGGCTGGAGCTGCTCGGCTCGGATGTCTACGGCCTTCTGTTGGCAGCTGCATGGCTGCTCTTCGGCTGGTCGCTGATCGACTACCTGGTCGAGTGGCAGAGCCGCGAGTCGCGGCTGAGGATGAGCCGCCAGGATCTGCGCGACGAGTTCAAGGAGACCGAGGGCAACCCGCAGATTCGCGGCCGTATCCGCAACTTGCAGCGCCAGATGCGCCGCCGCCGGGTGAAGGCCGATGTCTCCAAGGCCGCGGTGGTGCTGACCAATCCCACCCACTATGCCGTGGCTCTGGGCTTCGACTTCGGCACCATGGAGGCGCCGAAGGTGGTAGCCAAGGGCCGCAACCTGCTGGCCGAGGAGATCAAGGCCGAGGCCCGCTGGGCGGGGGTGCCGATCATCGAGAACCCGCCGCTGGCCCGCTCGCTCTACCGCTCGGTCGAGGTGGGCCAGCCGATTCCGGTCGATCTGTACGCCGCCGTAGCCGCCATTCTGGCCTATCTCTATCGCCAGAGGGTCGAGGCCGAGTTGCGCGAGCGCCGCGCCCGCGAGACCGCCGCGCGGGCCAGGGTGCAGGCCCAGACCGCTTGGCAGCAGGGCCGGCCCGGCTCCGGCATTCCACCTTTGAGAGGAGGTCCGCAATGAGCACCACAGCCCTGGCCGCCGGTTCCTTGCCCGCGCAGTCGATCCTCGAGCGGTTGCGCGAGTACGTCCTGCCGCTGGTGGCCATCAGCGTGATCTTCGTCATGCTGGTGCCCTTGCCGGCCGCCGGCCTGGACTTCCTGCTCTCCCTGTCGATGGCCGCCTCGATCATCGTTTTTCTCTCCGCCGTGCAAATTCGCCGCGCCGTCGAGTTGAGCGTCTTTCCCACCCTGCTGCTGCTGTTGACCCTCTTCCGGCTGGCCCTGAACATCGCCTCCAGCCGCCGCATTCTGCTGCATGGGCAGGAGGGCACCGCGGCCGCCGGCAAGGTCATCGAGGCCTTTGGGCAATTCGTCGTAGGCGGCAACTACGTGGTCGGCTTCGTGCTCTTTCTGGCCCTGATCGCCATTCAATTTCTGGTGGTGTCGCACGGGGCCGTGCGCACCGCCGAGGTGACCGCCCGTTTCACCCTCGATGCTCTGCCGGGCAAACAGATGGCCATCGACGCCGACATGAACGCCGGACTGATCGACGAGGCCGAGGCCCGGCGCCGCCGCCAGGGGATCGCCCGCGAGGCCGAGTTCTACGGGGCGATGGACGGAGCTGCCCGCTTCAACCAGCGGGATTCATTGGCCACGATTCTGATTACCGCCATCAACATCATCGCGGGTCTGCTGATCGGCACGCTGCAGCAGGGCATTGAACTCGGCGAGGCGGCGCGCACCTACACGGTGCTGACGGTGGGCGACGGTCTGGTCACCCTGATCCCCTCGCTGCTGGTCTCGGTCGCCGGGGGCATCACCCTGACCCGCGCCAACTCGGCGGGATTGCTGGGCGGCGAAATCCGCCAGCAGCTTCTGGGCAAGCCGGTCACCCTCTACTCGGCCAGCCTGGTTTCGGCGGCCATGTGCCTGATTCCGGGGCTGCCCAAATTGACTTTCTTGACGGTAGCGGCGGCGTTGTTCTGGGGCGGACGCCGCGTGGCCGCCCGCGCCCAGACGGCCGCGCCGGCCGAGTTGGGAACCGGCGAGAAGAAGAAGACGGAGCAGGCGCGATCCGCCGCGGCGGACGATCTGGCCGCGCTGCTGCGCCTGGAAGAGCTGACCCTGGAGATCGGCTTTCAACTGATTCCGCTGGTGGACGAGAAGCAGGGCGGTCAATTGCTCAGCCGCGTCCGCTCCCTCCGCCGCCATCTCTCCTCCGAGATGGGCTTTCTGGTTCCCCCCGTGCACATCTCTGACAACCTGCGCCTGCGGCCGCGCGAGTACCTGTTTTCGCTGCGGGGTATCGAGATCGGCCGCTGGCAGACCGAGGGAACGCAGTTGCTGGCCGTCTCGGGCGACCCAGGGCGCCGTCCGCTGACCGGCAAGGAGGCCCGCGAGCCGGCCTTCGGGGTCCCGGCCATCTGGATCGCCCCGGCCCTCGAGGACCAGGCCATCGCCGCCGGCTACTCGGTGGTCGACGCGGTCACGGTCATCACCACGCATCTGGGCGAGCTCGTCCGCCAGCACGCGTATGAACTGCTGGGCCGCGCGGAGACCAAGCGGCTGATGGACGCGCTCAACGAGAGCCATCCCAAGCTGCTTGAAGAGCTGGTGCCCAAGCTGCTGACCCTGGGCGAGGTGGGAAGGGTTCTGGAGCAACTGCTGCGCGAGCGGGTTTCGATCCGCGACCTGGGCGCGATCCTCGAGGCGCTGCTGGAGACGGCGCCGGTGAACAAGAACCTGGTAGCTCTGGTCGAGGCCGCGCGCCAGGCGCTGGGGCGGCGGCTGATCCGGCCCCTTCTGGACACCGAGGGCCAGTTGCCGGTCCTGCTGCTCGATGCGGCGCTTGAAGAGGAGATTCTGGCCACGCTTTCCCCGGAGACCGGCCAGAGGATGCTGGCCGCCGCCGCAACGCCGGGAACGCCGGTGGTCCGACGCCTGGCCGATTCTTTGAGGCAACTTATCCCCGCCGCCTCCGCCGCGGCGCTTCCCGTGCTTTTATGCCCTAGTCCTGCCCGCTATTACGTCAAGCGCTGGCTGGAGCCGGTGTTGCCCCGTCTGGCGGTGGTCGCCGCCGGGGAGATTCCTCCCGAGATCCGTTTGCGTCCGGTGGGAACTGTGCGCTAAGGGCCTGGGGGGATGCAAAGCAGCGGGTAGGAACGCAATCCGGCAAGCGGGTGGGAACGCAAACCGGCAAGTGGAAACTCGGTGCAGTCGACGGTTAGCGGTGCGGTGAAGGGGAGAGGAATGGGGACCGAAACGATGGCCACGGCTGGGAACCAGAGGACATTTGGCCGGGGCGCGGCTGGAGACGGGTATCCGCCCGCCGCTGCCGCGGTCCCGGTGCTTACCGGCGAGCAGGAGCGGGTACTGCTCGAGCATCTGCCGATCGTGCGCTTTCTTGCCCGGCGCATTCACGAGAGGCTGCCTCAACACGTGGACATCGAGGACCTGGTCTCGGCCGGGGTGGTGGGGCTGATGGACGCCTTCGCCAAATTCGATCCAGCCAAAAAAGTGCAGTTCCGCAGCTACGCGCAGTTCCGCATCCGGGGAGCGATTCTGGACAGCCTGAGGACGCTGGACTGGAGTCCGCGCGAGTTGCGCCGCAAGGGCCGCGCGGTCGAAGAGGCCATCCGGGTGCTGATGGCAAGGATGGGCCACGCGCCGGGCGAGTCCGAGGTAGCCGCGGAGATGGCGCTGAGCCTGGAGGAGTACCAGCAGTTGCTGGGCGATCTCAAGGGCCTGGAGATCGGCACCCTGCACATGGAGCGCAATGAGGACTCGGGCGAGGAGGAGCTGGCCTATGTGCCTGGCCGGCCCGACGAGGACCCGCTCTTCCGCTGCCTCAGGGGCGAGCTCGAAGAGCGGTTGGCTGAGGCCATTCAGAATTTGCCTGACCGGGAGCGTCTGGTGATGACCCTCTACTACTACGAGGAGATGACCATGCGCGAGATTGGCCTCGCGCTGGGGGTGGTCGAGTCCAGGGTCTCGCAGGTGCATGCCTCGGCCGTGGTGCACCTCAGGGTAGCGCTCAAGGATCTGGCCGTGCGCGGGGCCTTTGACCGGACACGCGCCCGCAAGGCGCCGGAGGGAGCGCGGCATTGAGGGTACAGGAAGAGAGAAGAGCCGGGAGACGGGCGGAATCGATGGTGACAGGCGTGAAGGAGATGGGCGGAAAGAGGAACGGGAGAGGCCGAGGGGGTAACGGTTAATGGAAAAGACGCTTAAGCAGAACGAGATCGATGCCCTCTTTGAGGCTGCGCGCAGCCCGGCGCCCGACTCTTCGCGGCCCGAGGCGCGGGCCCGGGTCGTTGCCTACAACTTCTCTTCGGCGGGGCAGATCTCCAACGACCAGTTGCGCGCCATCAGCATGCTGAACGATCTGTTCGCCCGCAATCTGACCCACAACCTGGCCGCCTGGCTGCGCACCCGCTTCCAGGTCAATCTGGTCTCGGCCGAGCAGATCCAGTTCAATGAGTTCGTGCTGCGGATTCCCGAGATCAGCTATGTGGCCTCGGTGCGCCTGGAACCGCTGGGGGCGCTCTCGGTCCTGCAGCTTGACCTGGCCCTGGCCCCTCCGGTCATCGATCTGCTCCTGGGCGGCGAAGGCAAGGACGGGCCGCTGCGCGAGCTCACGGACATCGAGGAATCGATTCTGGGAAGTGTCGTTGAGGTCATCTGCCGCGAACTGACCGCGGCCTGGCAGCCGGTGGGCCTGAGCTTCAACTTCGAGCGCCGCCAGATGCAGACCCAGGTGGCACGCATTATGTCGGTGGCCGAAAAGACGCTCTGCCTGAGCTTTGAGATTCGTATGCCGCACAGCTCCGGCCTGCTCAATCTAGCCTTCCCCGCCGTCGTGGCCAACACCATCCTGCGCCGGCTGACTTCGGACTGGGGTCGGCGCCGCCGGCACGCCGGCGAGACCCGGGCGCGGATGGAAGCCGCGGCGCGCCGAATTCGTTTTGGCGGCTCCTTGCAGCTTCCCGCCGTGCGCCTGGCGGCAAGCAGCATCGAGAACCTCGAGCCGGGAACGATTCTCCGCCTGGATCTGGCCGCCAATACGCTTCCCGTGTGGCAGGTAGGCGGCCAGCCGCTCTCTCAAGCGCAGGCCATCCGGCAGGGGCCGCACCGCGCCGCTCGCGTCGAGCGTCCGATCGGGGAGGCTGAAGCGTGAAAACCTATATGGAGTGCTGGATCAGCGTAGCCGCGGCCTTGTTCTCCCAGGCCCTGGCCGGGGAGCCGGAGCTGGTCGAGTCGCTGCCCAAGCCGCTCACGGCAAATTCCTTTGGCTTTGCCGCCACCCTTTCCGGGGACGAGGCGGGACGCTTCGCCGTGGTTTTGGACGGCGCGATTCTGGAGTCGCCCCTGGTTGGCGAGGGCGTGGACCAAAGAGCCGGCTGGGGTGAACTGCTGCGCGAGGTGGCCGACGCCGCTCTCGGGGAGCTGCTGGCCAAGACCGGAAAGAAGTGCCGCATCGAGAAGTTTGAGGAGACCTCGGGAGAGAGCCAGACATCCCAGGCCTTTCAGTTGAAGTCGGCCGATCGCGCCTGGACGATCCTGGTCCGCGACGAGGTGCGCGCCCCAAAGCCGGCCGTCCAACCGGCGGCAGAGCCATCCGTCAAGTCCGCCCAGGCGCCACCGGCGGCCATGAGCCCGGGAGCAGCCTTGAGCCCAGGGACAGCCTTGAGCCCTGGAATAGAGCTGCTGCTCGATGTCGAGCTGGAGGCCACGGTGCGCTTTGGCTGCCGGGAGATGCCGCTGGGCGAGATTCTCGACCTGGGGCCGGGCGACGTGGTGCAGTTGGACCGCCATGTGGCCGACCCGGTGGACCTGATCGTCGGCGACAAGATCGTGGCCCGGGGCGAGGTGGTGCTGGTGAACGGCAACTTTGGCCTGCGGGTGACCGAGGTGGCCGCGCCCAGAAAGCGGCTGGAGAGCATACGATGCCTATTCTGACGAGGAAGCTGGCGGCAGAGGCGCCGGCATCGGCCCGCGTGGCGTTCTTCGAAGGCCGCCCGGCGGGAGAAACTGCGCTCGCAGCGGCCTCGCCGGCGAAAGCGGAACGCGGCCTGCCAGGGGCAACGCCGGGCATCTTTGAAACCTGCGCCAATTCCGGCTGCGGCTCCGGCTGGCTGCATCTGTTGCGCAGCCGTTCGGCGCCGGTCTTTGAAGGCGGCTGGAGCTGCTCGGCGGCATGTACGCGAGCGCGCGTCGAGGCGGCGGTCGGCCGCGAGCTGGACGGGAGGGGCAGCGCGCAGGAGAGCCACCGTCATCGTATTCCGCTTGGGCTGGTGATGCTCGAACAGGGATGGGTCACCTCCGGCCAGTTGCGCCAGGCGCTGGATGCGCAGAGGGTAGCCGGAGCCGGCCGTTTGGGCCATTGGCTGGTGCGCCAGCAGGGGGTGAGCGAACAGTTGGTGACCAGGGCATTGGGGCTGCAATGGAGCTGCCCGGTGTTGCCGTTGGAGTTTCACGACGCGGAGGCGCTCACCGCACTGGTTCCCCGGCTGTTTGTGGACGCCTTTGGCGCGCTTCCCTTGCGGGTGGCCGCGGGGAAGCTCCTCTATCTGGGGTTTGAAGACCGGCTCGATCCGGTGCTGGCCCTGGCCATCGAGCGGATGACGGGATTGCGGGTGGAGAGCGGGCTGGTGCAGGGATCGCTGTTCCGTGCGGCGCAAGCGCGCGTGTTGAGCGCGCGGTTTCCCCGGGTGGAGCTGATCGAGGCCGGCTCGGAGCCGGCGCTGGTCCACGCGCTTTCAAGATCGATCGAGAGGGTGCGGCCGGCCGAGTCCCGGCTGGTGAGAGCCCACGATTGCCTGTGGCTCAGGATGTGGCTGCGGCCCCAGAGCGGACCGCTGCCGGAGACCGCCTGGATCCAGGACCTGATCTGTTCGATCGGCGCGCACTGAGATGGGGATGGGGGCGCCGGTCCGCCGGGAGTTCCTCTCATGGATGGCGCGGGGAAGCCGATACACACTAAAGCAGAGGAGCCTGGCATGAGTGAGATTCGAACCCTGATTGTCGACGATTCCTCGGTGATGCGCAAGATTGTGGAGCGCTCGCTGCGCCAGGCGGGCCTGGATCCGCTGGTGGTGCATGAGGCAGGCAGCGGCACCGAGGGGCTGGACGTTTTGAAGTCCAAGCAGGTAGACCTGATTCTCTCCGATATCAACATGCCCTCGATGGATGGGCTGGAGTTCCTGCGCCAGCTTCGGGAGCAGAACCTGGCCCCCGGCGTTCCGGTGGTGATGATCACCACCGAATCGAGCGAGGAGCATGTGAAGCAGGCCATCCTGGCCGGCGCGCAGGGATACATCCGCAAGCCGTTCACGGCCGAGCAGGTAAAGGAACGGGTACTGCCGTTGCTGCACGCGGCGTAACCGGAAGGGATCGACGGGATGTTGAACGGTGTGCCCAAGGCCGCGATCGCGGCGGCGCGAGGGGCGGCGCAAACGAAATGGAGCATACGATGACGGTCTCGTTGCGGGAATCCGTGCAACTGGTCTCCGATCCGCGGAATCTGGATGCGAGCGTGGAAGAGGTCTTTCATCTGATGCTGGGAGTCGACTGCCGGCGCGAACCAGCGCCGGCGGTCATCGAGCCGGAGTCGGTGACCGCGGTGGTTGGCTTTGGCGGGCTGTTGAGCGGGGCCTGTGTCTTCAAGAGCGGCAGCACCGCGGCCATGAAGATCGCCGCGCATATGACGGGCATGGAGTTCGAAGAGGTCGACGACACCGTCAAGGACGGGATCGGCGAAATCTGCAACATGCTGGCCGGAAGTTGGAAGGGCAAGGTGCCCGATCTGGCCGCCAACTGCGGGCTGTCGGTTCCGGCCGTCATCACGGGCCGGGATTACAACCTCCACGTCCAGGCCCCTGAGTTCCGGCTGAACCACGCCTACCGGTTCGAGGACGCCAGCTTCGAAGTGACCATCATCTGCGATAAATTGCAGTAAACCCTCAGCGCGGCATGGGTGAAGCCTTGGCGGGTGCGCCGTGTCTTACTACGGTTCGCCCGGCCCGGCTTCCTGGCCTTCCTCCCCCCGTTTCTCCCATCCTTCCCCCTTTTCTTAATTTTGCTCTAATCCCTCCTCCGCTCTTCCGGTCCTCTACCTGCATTACTCCTTGTGCGATGAGGAGATGCGCCCGATGGACAGTGGATATTATGCGGCGATGACCGGGCTGGTGGCGCGAACCCAGGCCCTCGACACGGCGGCCGCCAACCTGGCCAATGCCCAAACCCCCGGTTACCGGGCCGAGCGGGAGTTCTTCCGCTCGGTGTTGCTGGGGCCCGATGCCCTGGACTCGCAACTGGGGCGCACGGTGAACAACTTCGGCCTGCTGGGCGGCGACCGGCTCAGTATGACTCAGGGCGCGCTTCAGCAGACCGGCAATTCGCTCGATCTGGCCATCGAGGGCGATGGATTCTTTCAGGTCCTGACGCCGAACGGCCTCCGCTATACCCGCGACGGCGGCTTTCACCGCGCCCAGAACGGGCAACTGGTTACCTCCGCGGGTGAGCCGGTGCTGTCGACCACCGGCCAACCGATCGCCGTACCGCCGGGCGAGGTGACGGTGGGCGCGGACGGCGTAGTCTCTGTGGCGGGCGGCGCGGTGGCCACGGTGGGCGTCTTCACCTTTCCCTCCAGCGCTCAACTGACTCCCGAAGGAGCTAACCGCTATCTCCCGCCCGAGGGGGTCGCGCCGGCGCTTTCAAAGCAGGCAACGGTCCACCAGGGCGCCATCGAGTCCGCCAACCAGGATGTGATTCAAGGGTCGCTGGACCTGATCGCGATGCAGCGCCAGGCGGAGATGATGCAGAAGGCGCTCACCGTCTTCCACACAGAATTCAACAAGATCGCCACCGAGGATTTGCCGAAAGTTTGAGTGATCAGTGAACAGTGGTCAGTGAGGGGTTATCAGTTGTCAGTAATCGGCGAGGGTCAAATGGAAGATCACTCATTAGCAATTCGGGTTTTTAAAAACTGACCACAGACCACCGTCCACTGGCGACTGAAAGGAGCCAAGATGATTCGAGCCCTGTATACCGCAGCCAGCGGCATGAGCGCGCAGCAGTTGAACCTGGACACGATCGCCAACAACCTGGCCAACTCCTCGACCACCGGATTTCGCCAGTTGCGCCTGGAGTTCCAGGACATGGTCTACCAGAACCTGGTGACGCCGGGGGCGGCGCAGAGCCAGTCCACCGTCTCGGCGGGCTTGCAGATCGGGTTGGGCACCAAATCGGCGGCCACTGAGGTCATCATGACCCAGGGGTCGCTGAACCAGACCTCGAACCCGCTGGATGTGGCCATCGAAGGCACGGGGTTCTTCCAGGTGCAGCGGCCGGACGGAACCATCGCCTACACCCGCGCCGGCCAGTTTCAGCTGAATAACCAGGGAACCCTGGTCACCACCGACGGCGATCCGGTGATTCCCACCATCACCATTCCCGCCAATGCGACCGCCGTCACCATCACCCAGTACGGAGTGGTGAACGCAACCCTGGCAGGGCAACAGAACCCCTCGCAACTGGGCCAACTGCAACTGGCCACCTTCCCCAACCCAGGCGGCCTGGAGAGTAAGGGTTCGAACCTGTTGCAGACCACGCTCAGCTCCGGCGACCCGGTGCTGGGCAACCCCGGAGGAACCGAGGGACTGGGCACCTTGCAGCAGGGGTACCTGGAGAACTCCAACGTGGACGTGGTCACCATGTTTGTGCAGATGGTGCTGGCCCAGCGGGCCTACGAATCGAACTCCAAGGTGATCAAGGCAGCCGACGATATGTACTCCCAAGTCAATAATATGACCCACTAAACATAAAGAAGCGCATGAAGAACCTGGATAGGGAGGGCTGGATGAAAACGGGGCTGGAGATGATCTTGGGCGGAGGACTGCTGGTTCTGGCGCCCGCGCCCACGGCCTGTACTCAGGCGTTGGGCACGACCCCTGCGGCCCTGACCGATCCCGGGGCCGAAATGATGCTCTCGCCGGGAGGGCCGGCTCTGGCCCAGAGCCGGACGCAAGGCGAAATCGTTCGCGAGATCGACGATCCGCACACCGGGGACCGTTGGCTGCTGGTGCGCAATGACCGGCATCCGGGCGGGCCGGGGCGCCTGGTGCTGGCTTCGGTTCATGGCAACGAGTCTGGCGGCGCACACTCGCGGGCCGCGGTACAGGCCGGTGAAGCTTCGTTCCATCCCGTCATTCGTGCCGGCGATCGGCTGATCGTCGAGGAACACACGGCGCGAGTCGATGCGGTTTTAGAGGCCCGCGCGTTAGGCCCGGCCGCTGCCGGATCGGCGTTCGATGTGCGCTTGAAGATTGGCGGCAAAGTGGTGCCGGCCATGGCCCTGGCGCCGGGCCGTGCGGCCTTTCAACCGGAGACAGGGGTGCGGCCATGAGACTGAGATGGATGAGGGCTGGGGTCTTTTGCGCGGTGGTGGCGCTGTTGGCGGCCCTGCCGGGGCATGCGATCGACAACAATCAAAAGGCGACGCCGGCGAAACCGGCCAAGGCAACCCCACCCGAGGTGGCCCTCAAGGCCTACGTCGAGCGGGTGCGGGCGCAGCAGGCGGCGGAGGTGCGGACGCCGGGCTCGATCTGGAGTTCGGAGGGCAGGCTGGTGCGGCTGGGCACCGACGCCAAGGCGGTCCGGCTGCACGACGTGGTCTCGATCGTGGTGACCGAGAGCCTGGCGGCCTCGACCGACGGCCAGGTAAAGAACTCCCGGGCCTCGAACGCCAGTTCCGGGCTGACCGGACTGTTCGGCAAACTGAAGGCCTCGAACGCCATGCAGAACCTGATTGGCATGACCGCGTCCTCGGGGCTGACCGCACAGGGACAGAGCACGACCAATTCCAGCCTGGCGACCACCTTCGGCGGCGAGGTGGTGGACGTGCTGCCCAACGGGATGCTGGTGGTGCAGGCCACGCGCCAGTTGATCTTCTCGCAGCAGACGCAGCTGATCAAGCTGCGCGGCCTGGTGCGTCCGGAGGACGTGAGCGCGCAGAACCAGGTGTTGTCGACGGCCATGACCGATCTTGAACTGGAAGTGACCGGCAAAGGCATCGTCAACGATTCCACCTACCGGCAGAACCCGCTGGTGCGCCTCCTTCAGCGGCTGCTGATTTTCTAGGGGCAGGAAATAGGGAACAGGGACCACCGGCCGGGGATCGCCGATGCGAGACACGAGAGCCATGCGGGATACGAGAGTGAGAACGGCGGAGGGGCAGCTGGGAACATCCATCGGGGCGTGGGTTGCTCTGGCGGTGGCTTTGGCGCTGGCGGCCGCTATGGCCCATGCCGAGACAGCGCCGCAGTTGGCGCGGATCAAGGACGTGGCGACCATCGAGGGGATTCGGGACAACCAACTGGTGGGCTATGGGCTGGTGGTGGGGCTGCGCGGCACCGGGGACAGTTCGCAGACGGTCTTTCCGGCGCAGACATTGATTTCGACGCTCGAGCGAATGGGCATCACCGTTCCCCAAACCGGCTCCAACAGCGCCAGCAACATGCAGGTGAAGAACATGGCCGCGGTCTTTGTGGTGGCTACGCTGCCGCCCTTCAGCCGACCCGGCTACAAGGTGGACATCACGGCCTCCTCGGCCGGGGATGCGCGGTCGCTCGAGGGGGGCATCTTGCTGATGACCCCGCTCTACGGCCCGGACGGACAGATCTACGCCCAGGCCCAGGGGGCTCTGGTGCTGGGCGGCTACATGGCCGCGTCGGGAGGCAATACCCGGCAACTGAACCACCCGACCGTGGCGCGCATTCCCGGCGGGGCGCTGGTAGAGCGGCCGGTACCCTTCGACCTGAAGCAGATGCACACCGTCAGCGTGGTGCTGAACGACGCCGACTTTCACACCGCCGAGCGGATGGCCGCGGCCATCGATCGGGCACTGGGCAAGGAGCGCGCGCACGCCATCGACAGCCGCCGGGTGGAGATTGCCGCCACGCCGGACGAGGACATGGCGGCGCTGCTGGACCGGGTGGAAGCCGTCGAAGTGGAGGTGTATCCGAGGGCTCGCGTGATAGTGAACGAGCGCACCGGGACCGTGGTCATCGGGGGCACGGTTCGGCTGCAGCCGGTTTCCATCCTGCATGGGGGCCTGTCGGTGAATGTGATCACCGAGACCAAGGTCTCGCAACCCAACGCGTATTCCTCGGGAACCACGCAAGTCGTCCAACAGACCACCGTGCAGACCCAGGACAAGCCGGTGAACCGCATCGACCTGAAAGAAGGAGCGACGGTGGAGGATTTGGTCCAGGAATTGCAACGGACCGGAGCAGGGGCGCGAGACGTGATTTCGATCCTGCAGGCCATGAAGGAGGCCGGCGCGCTGGAGGCCGACCTTGAAGTCCTGTGATGGAGGCGCTGCAATGCATGCGATAGTGGCAACAACAGCAGGTACGGGAGATGCAGCCACGCCGCAGCCGAGGCTGGTGCGGGCGGCGCATGAGTTCGAGGCGCAGATGATGAAGGAGTTATTGAAGCCGATGACGGGCACGAACGGCCTCGATGGAGAGGATGACGACTCGGCTTCCGGCTCCGGTGGAGCGCTGGGGGAGTTTGCGTCGGAGGCTCTGGGACGAGCACTCAGCGAGCAGGGAGGGTTTGGTATTGCCAACCGTATCGTGCAGGATCTTTCCCATTCGGGTAATAAGGACGCAACCGGGAAGGTAACCGGAAATCTGCACGGCAATACCGTCATAAAAGCTCTTGAATGACTACAGTGATTAGCAGACGTGCCGATAGACCCAGCAAGGAGCAATGTGCATGGATATTCGCAACAGTCTTGACGGATTGAAATCGCTTTTAGGGGTGCCTTCGACAGCCCCGGCTGCGCCGCAGCAAACCAAGAGCGGCGCCGCGGCGGGCGGGAGCGCACTGGGCAGCGACCGGGCGACCTTCAGCAGCGCGGGGAGCGAGGTCTCTCTGACGGCCGCCGACTCCGGTGTCCGCATGGACAAGGTGGCCGGCATTCAGGCGGCGTTGGCGGCGGGAACCTACAATGTTCCGCCATCGGCTGTGGCGTCCAAGGTCGTGGACGGAATGCTGGGCGGGGAACCGTAATCCGGGCTTGGTTCCGGTGGGACGGGGTTGAGCGAGAGGCGGAGTGTCCTTGCCGTGGACGACACGGTGGCGGATGAACGCCAGAGTTTCGCCAATGGGATGGGCGGAGACAGATGGCAATGGCAAGCAGCCCGGAAGGAATGGAAGAAACGCGGGCCATGCGGGAGTTTGGGGCGCGCCGGGAGCATCCGGAGTTGAAGGAGTTGGTGGTGGAGGCCTCCAGGGCGCTGGCCCGTCTGGACGCGGACCGGCTGGAGGAGCTTGCGCTGTCGTGCCAGGCGCTGAACCGGGCTCTTGTGCCTGCCAACGCGGAAGAGAGCGCGGTGCTGGCCAGCCAGGCTCGTGAGGCAGCGGGGGAGATGGCGGTGTTTGCCAGAGTGCTGGAGGCGACGCGGGCCAACCTGAACGTGATGAATCGCTTGCGGGAGTTGCGCGCAGGCCGGTTGGAGTACGGCCAAGTGGAATGGGCGCGGACGGAGAGCCGACATGGGAACAATTAACTCCGCATTCAGCCTGATTTCGGGGGCCCTGGACGCCGATCAGGCAGCCCTGAATGTCGTTGCCAACAATGTGGCCAACGCCAACACCCCCGGTTATACAGAGGAGACCCCCAACTGGCAGGAGAACCAGCCGATCACGATCAACGGAGTTTCCTACGGGGCGGGGGTCACGGAGACGGGAGCCACTTCAGTGCGAGATCGCGTGCTGACGGAGCGGCTGGACCAGCAGCAGCAGTTGGCTTCGGCCTCCGGTTCGCGGCTGACGGCGCTGAACACGCTGCAGGCTCTCTTCACGCCGGACTCGGGTTCGACCAGTGCCAGGGCAGGAGATATTGGCAGCGACCTGACCAGCTTTTTCAGCTCCTTTTCGTCGCTGGAGGCCAATCCCACCAACAATGCGCTGCGCCAGCAGGTGCTTTCGACGGCAACCACGCTGGCCGGCGACGTATCCAACGCGGCGGCCAGCCTGAACTCGCAGAGGTCGGCCCTGGACCAGGAGGCAAGCGGCGTGACCAGCCAGGTGAACGCGCTGACGGGCGCAATTGCCCAGCTGAACCGGCAGATTCAGTCCACCTCGCCCAATGCGGACGCCGGAACGCTCGAGGACCAGCGTCAGCAGGACCTGAGCCAGCTTTCGCAGTTGATCGGAATCAACCAGATTACGACCGAGAACAACGGCCTCTCGATCACCACCACCTCCGGCCAGTTGCTGGTCTCCGAGGGGTCGAGCTTCCAGTTGACCACCGGCACGGTGAACGGGGTAACCGACTTTTTCCTGGGCGGCACGGACATTACCTCGCAGTTGACCGGCGGCGGCGGCGAGCTGGGAGGGTACCTGACGGCTCGGGATCAGGACATTCCCAACGTTTTGTCCTCGCTCGATCAACTGGCCTACGGCGTCTCCACCGAGGTGAATACGCTGAACAACGCGGGAACCGATCTGGATGGAGTCAGCGGCACAGCGGCCAAGCCACTCTACATCTTCAATCAACCCACTGTCGTAGCGGGCAGCGCGGCCAACATGAGCGTGGTGATGACCGACCCCAACCAAATCGCCGCCGCCGGCCTGGGGCAGGGGACGGGCGACAACTCGAATGCAACCACCATGGCGAATCTGGCCAATCAATCGATCGTCAACGGCCAGACCCCGACCGACTACTACTCGAGCTTTGTCTCAACGCTGGGCTCGACCGTCTCCAGCGTGCAAACCGAGAACACGGCGCAGAACGCCTCGGTGACGCAACTGCAGACCCAGAACAATGCGCTCTCCAGCGTCAATCTCAACGATGAAGCGTCTTCGATGACCACGTTGGAGCGCAGCTATCAGGCAGCTTCGCAGGTCTTTGCAATGCTGAACACCATTATGGCTTCGGCACTGAACCTGGGGGACCAGACAACGGTCGCCTAAGACGGACAGGGCGGCGTTTGCCTGCGCGGTGGATGCCAGGAGACTCGTTCAGGCTGGTGGAGGAATGCAATGCGGGTGGATCCGAATTACATCTCGAACCTGGTGAGTTCGCTCGATCAGACCCAGTTGACCGAACAACAGTTGACGGCTGAGCTGTCGAGCGGGGTGCGCGTGAATTCGCTGAGCCAGGATCCGGTCTCCTCGGGCGAGAATGTGCTGCTGCTCAACCAGATTCAACAGGATGATTCTTTCACGCAAAGCTCGAACCTGGTTACGGGTCAGTTGCAGGTGGCCGATTCGACGCTGGGCAGCGTGGTTTCCCAACTCACCCAGGCCATTTCGCTGGCTACCAGCGCCAATAACGGCACCCTGAATTCCAGCGACGTCCGGTCCATCTCAAGCCAGATTTCCGGCATCCTCGACGAGGTGCAGGGGCTGGCCAACACCAGTTATCAGGGCCAGTACATCTTTGCCGGCGGCCAGACTTCCACGACTCCTTTCGCTACCTCGACTTCCACATCGCCGGCCGTCACCACTTACAAGGGCGACGAAGACGTCAACTATCTCCAGACGCCCAACGGCCAGAAGATTCAGTTGAATGTGCCGGGCGACCAGATATTCTCGGCCAGCGGCTCGAACAGCGTCTTTGGCGCTTTAAACAATCTGGTGGCCGACTATTCCAGCGGCTCAGTTGACACCGCCAAGGCCGTGAGCGATACGGAGGCGTTGGGCACGGCGCTGAACTACGTTTCTCAGCAGCGCGTGACCATCGACAACTCCATTACCCAGCTCACTGCCGCTTCTGACGCTGTGACCGGCAATCAGACCCAGCTGACCGCCGCGCAGACCAATCTGATGCAGGCCGACGTGGCGCAGGTGTCCACGCAGCTTTCCCTATCCGAGACCCAGCAGACGGCGCTCGAGGACGTGATCTCGCGGCTCGGTTCCGGGAGCCTGTTCGACAAGCTGCCGAACTGATACGAGACGTTCAGGCGGTCTGGGGCAGGGAAGCACTTCGACAAACTCGAGCCCTCCTTTTGCCCGCGGAGGCGCTGTCCCTGGCGCGGGAGTCTGTTCGTTTTGCCGGAGCCCTCCGGCTGCCGCCATTTCCAGTTTCTGTCCCCTGTGCCCAATCGCACTCTGTCCGAACCCGTCTATACTCAAGGGAAAGGACACACGTTGCTCGCGCCACTCCGTTTTGTCTGGAATGCAACTCGCGGCCACCGGCTGGCTCCCTGGCGGAGCGAGTACCTGCGCTGGCGGGTGGAGACCTATTCTGGCCAGCGCGCCGAGACGTTGACGACCAGAAAAGTGTTAAGTTTTCTCTGGACCTCGCGCTGGGAGCTGTTGAGCTACCTCGCCTGGACGGACCGTTTGGACCGCGAGGTACACAAGCGAGCCTGAAACAGGGGTCAGGGATCAGGGGGTCAGCTTTCCGTACGCAGCCTCAACGCACGGGATGAGGCAAACAAATGTGACAAATCCCCTTGACGCGCCGTCTGAATCTGCAATGCTTTCATCTAATCCCTGATCCCTCCTTTTGGAGTTCTTCCTCGCATGATATTCAGATCATCCCGTCTGGCCCGCCTTGCGGTCTCAGCATTCCTGGTGACGGTTACGGCTGCCGGGGCGCAGCAGTTGCCCCCCATCGAGCCTCCTCAACCGCTTCCCACAGCGCGCCCTGACGCTCCCACCCTGCGCGTGACGGCCAACGAGGTGTTGGTGCCCACGCTCGTGGAGAAGCGCGGCGGCGCTATTGTCTACGGCCTCAAGCCGGCCGACTTCGTGCTCGAAGACAACGGCGTGCCGCAGAAGATTCGCGTGCAGGAGGAGATGGATACGGCGCCGGTTTCGCTGGTAGTGGCTGTCGAGTTGGGCGGCGTGAGCGTGCTCGAATTCGACAAGCTGGCCAAGCTCGGACCGCTGCTCGATCTGTTTCTCTCCGATGGCCGCAGCCGGGCGGCGCTGGTGGGCTTCGACTCGAAACCCCATCTCATTCGCGACTTCACCCACTCCGGCGAGGAGGTGAACCAGGCCCTCAAACGCCTCGAACCCGGCAACGGCGGCGATGCGATTCTGGATACCGTGAGCTATGCCGTCGATCTGCTGGAATCCCAGCCCAAGGAGTATCGCCGCGTTCTGCTCCTGATCAGCGAGGAGCGCGACCACGGCAGCAAGCACACCAAGCCGGAGCAGTTGATCCGGAAGATTGGCCAATCCGACGTGCTGGTGCTGAGCGTGTCGTTTTCTCCGTCGCGCGCGGAACTGCTCCACGACACAAAGGACTCGGGCAACGAGCGGACCCTGAACATGATCTCGCCGCTCATCATGGCCGTGCAGGCCTTCAAGAAGAATGTGGCCAAAGAAGTCGCCGCGATGAGCGGCGGGGAGTACACGACCTTCACCGGCGACAAGCGGTTCGAGCAGCGGGTTGTGGATGCGGCCAAGCGCACACGCAACCGGTACCTGCTCACCTTCAGCCCCTCCAATCCCACCCCCGGCCTGCACACCATCCGCGTCCGGACGGCCCAGGACTACGGGGCCCGGATCGTGGCCCGGGCCAATTATTGGATGGAAGCACCTGCGGTGGGGCCAGACGCTCGCTGATTGCTCACAGGGGCGCTACCCCCACCCCTATTTTGGACGCAAATTCCTTGTTTTCTTGAGCTTACAGGTAGTGTTGCGCTGTAAAATCGTCAAAACAAAGAAGTTCCCTGCAAAATCGTCCAGGATAAGGAGTTACGCGACGTTTTGGCCTCTCCCAGCCTCTTCCGGCTGAATGGCGGCGCGAAGAGGAGGCGCCGGGACGATGATTTGAAGGAAGACTTCTGAGATCATCATGCGACAAAGTGGGGAAATTATCTGCAAGGGACTGGCCGTCCAGGCGGAGGCGCGGTTCGCGCATGGGGTTCGTGGACTCCCAAGTCCCAAAATCGGGACCTGGGGCCCCGGCACCCGGCGAATTATTGGATGGAGGCGGAGCAGTGAGAAGCAGCTTTCAGCTATCAGCCGTCAGCTTTCAGCTTTATGCAAGTTCGGTCGGCAACCGGGGTGTCCAATACAGCAGCAGAACCAGGCTTACCGAATAAAACAATGATGCTTGCCAAAGCGCGCCTCCAAGAACCATGCGCACAACCACGCCCCACAGCGCGAGACTCTCCGCAAACGCCATTCCTAGCACATGTCCTGCCTCCCACTGCTTGACAGCCTTTAGCTCTGAAGCGTCCTTCGCCAGCGCCGTTGCAGCACGGGCCAGCATTCGACCGCGAACCCTTGCCCCCCCGAAAACGGTCCAGAGAGCAAAAGCGGCGACAACCCAATGCCGTAAAGTCCAACTGTTGCTGCCGGGGCGGCTGACCATCTCCGCCACCCACGCAAACATTGGTATCGAGGCGATAATTGCGAACTGAAATAGTCGCAGCTTACTCAAACTTGCTCTCAGGTCATTCACTTTCTAGGCTCCGAAAAGATTTTCATCCATACTACTGGACGGCCGCTAGAGTTGGAAACTCGCGGGAGGGATCAGCGGGACTCCTCGTTGAACATCGCATTGCCTTGACGCGACCAATTCACAATTAAGGCTAGTGAAACGACCAGCTGAGGCACCGTTTCGGTTCATTGCACCTCTATCACCGGCGATCTGGAAGTAATGCTTCCAAACTGTATTTTCCTGTAACCGGACAAAATGCCGCGAAAAGTGTGGCATAATGTCCTTATGGGACAAACTGCCGCCATTCCTGTCGTTTCTCTGCCGCCATTCACCTTTGATTGGAGGGAGATTGAGCGCGGACTGCCACTCTCGACGCTGGAGGAGTTTTCCGCCTACTCTGGCATTGCCGTCAAGGATTTGCTGGAGGTGGTGATTCCTGCCCGCACGCTCAAGCATCGCCGCCAGCGGCAGGAGCCGCTGAATCTTGACGAATCCGACCGGCTGGCGCGCGTGGCGAAGATCTACGAACTGGCCGTGAAGGTCTACGACGACCGCGAGGATGGCCGGAAGTGGCTGTGCGGCCAGAAGAGCCGCTTCGATGGGAAGACTGCGCTGGAAATGTTGAGGAGCGAGGCGGGCGAAAAGGCGGTCAAGGACTTTCTGATCCAGATTGACGAGGGGATGTTTGTATAAATGAGCAGCCGCGAGCAAGCCCCTTCATGACGAATCTCTGGCGCATCAGCAATTACCTGGATTTGAGCGGCGAAGGTGCGTTCGGCACCTCTGGACGATGGCATACTGAAGGGCGGCTGGTTGTCTATTTGGCGGATTGTCCGGCTGGCGCGCTGCTGGAGCGAATTGTTCACTTGATGGACAGAAACGAGGACGGGATTCTTCCGCGTTTCTACCAATTGCTCCAGGTCGCTGTTCCCGATGAATTGGCAATTAAACCCTTGAATACGATTGCCCCTACCGATTGGAAGGAGCGTCCGGAATTTACGCGCGCGATCGGGGATGCGTGGCTGGCGTCGAGTGAGACAGCGCTGGCCCGTGTGCCCTCGGTTATTGCACCCCAGACCTGGAACGTCCTGCTGAATCCCGAACACCCGGAGGCGAAGCAGGTTGTGGTTGCCGAGGTGATTCGCGAGCAATTCGACAACCGGCTCTTCCGTTTTGGGGCGCGGTGAGCGGGTTGGGTTTACATTCGGGTTCGGGTTGGGACCGCCGCATGACGCGCGCCGCTCATTCGTGGTAATCTCACACTAGACACTTGAGAGTGGACTGAGAATGCAAGAGGAGTAACACACGCCGTGCTGGCGACCGCAAAGAAAACAACCCTGATTGAACGCTTCCGCACCCACGATACGGACACCGGTTCGCCGGAGGTCCAGATTGCGATTCTGAGTGCGCGTATCGCCGAACTGACCGAGCACTTCAAAATGCACAAGAAGGACCATGCCTCGCGGCGTGGACTGTTGATGCTGGTCAGCAAGCGCCGCCGCCTGCTGGATTACCTGAAGACGCACGATTCCGACCGCTATCGCGACGTAATCGGCAAACTCGGTATCCGCAAGTAACCAGAAAGCCAACCTTGAATCCAACTTTGCCCCGGAAGCGCCCAGACCGGCTGTTGGTCACGGCCCCCGTTCTACCCGGAACCTGGGGCCACGGTGTACCTGGCGAACTCGACCCGCTGCCAGGGACTGCGCACAGCTATCGGCCGTGTGCGGCCCAGGCGCGCCGGCCGGGAGAATCGGCTCCCACGCGCACGGCCCACTCTCTTGCGCGCACCCTGCCGGCAGCCGGTCCCTTCGCCAGCTTCCCTCTACAAGTTTTCCAAGCGAACAAAATGAAACGAGGACACTATGTCTAAGCATGAAGTAGCCGTCGAGCTTGCAGGCGGCAAGCGGCTGGTCTTTGAGACCGGGCGCATGGCCAAGCAGGCCTCTGGCGCCGCACTGGTGACCACGGGCGAAACCGTTGTTCTGGCCACCGCCGTAGCCTCTCCCGACCCCAGGGAAGGCATCGACTTCTTTCCCCTCACGGTCGATTACCGCGAGTACACGTACGCCGGCGGACGCATTCCCGGCGGCTTCATCAAGCGCGAAGGCCGGCCCAGCGAAAAAGAAGTCCTGACCTGCCGGCAGATCGACCGCCCCATCCGTCCGCTCTTCCCTGACGGCTTCCGCAACGAGACTCAGGTGATTGCGCTGGTTTTCTCCGCCGACAAGGAGAACGACCCAGACGTGGTGGGCATCAACGCCGCCGCCTGCGCCCTGGCTCTCTCCGACATTCCCTTCAGCGCCACCGTCGGCGCCGTTCGGGTTGGCCGTGTGGATGGCGAATTCGTCATCAACCCCACCTACTCAGAGCGCGCCGCCACCACGGTCAACATTATGGTCGTCGGCCACAAAGACGGCATCGTGATGATCGAATCGGGCGCCAAGGAGGAGACCGAAGAGGTGATCCTGGCGGCCATCGAGTTTGCGCATGGGGAGATCAAGAAGATCGTCGCCGCGATCGACGAGTTGGTTGCCTTGGCCGGCAAGCCCAAGCGGGCCTTTACCGCGCCGGAGTTCGACGAAGCCTACTACGCGGAACTCAAGGCCAAGATCGAAGACCGGCTCAAGGATGCTCTCGACACCAAGACCCACGCCAAGCTGGAAAGCCAGAATCTGATCAAGCAGATCAAGGACGAGTTGGCTGCCGAACTGCCGGCCGACGATCCCGCCGCCAAGAAGAAGCTGGCCCACTACTATGAACACCTGCGCGAGCGGATATTCCGCGAGCAGGTGACCAAGGAGCGCATTCGGCCCGACCGCCGCGCCTTCGATGAGATTCGCCAGATCACCATCGAGACCAGCGTTCTGCCCCGTGTACACGGCTCGGCGCTCTTTACACGCGGCGAGACGCAGGCCCTGGTTACGGCCACGCTGGGCACTACAGACGACGGCCAGCGGCTGGAGAGCTATGAAGGCGAGAAGAAGAAGCCCTTCATGCTCCACTACAACTTCCCGCCCTTCTGCGTGGGCGAGACCGGTCGGATGACCGGCACGGGCCGGCGCGAGATCGGCCACGGAGCACTGGCCGAGCGCGCCATTACCGCGGTTCTGCCCAGCCCCGAAGAGTCGCCTTACACCATCCGCATCGTCTCCGACATTTTGGAGTCCAACGGCTCTTCGTCGATGGCTACCGTTTGTGGAGCGAGCCTGGCGCTCTTTGACTCCGGCATCGCCCTCAAGGGCGCGGTGGCCGGCGTGGCCATGGGCCTGGTGAAGGAGGGCGACGACTATGCCATTCTCACCGACATTGCCGGCGCGGAAGACCACTACGGCGATATGGACTTCAAGGTAGCCGGCACCCGCAAGGGCATCACCGCGCTGCAGATGGACATCAAGATCGGGGGCCTGACCCACGAGATTCTCCAGCAGGCCATGGAGCAGGCGCGCAAGGGCCGGCTCTTCCTGCTCGACAAGATGGACGCCGCGCTCGATGGACCCCGCACGGAGCGCTCGCAGTATGCGCCCCGCATCGAGACCGTCATGATTCCCACCGACAAGATTCGCGATCTGATCGGCAAGGGCGGCGCCACCATCCGCGGCATCATCGAGCAGACCGGCGCCAAGATCGATGTGGACGACACCGGCCGGGTCAGCGTAGCCTCTTGCGACGCCGAGGGCCTGAAGAAGGCGCTGGAAATCATCGGCAACATCACCGCCGTGCCGGAGATTGGCAAGGTTTACCTGGGCAAAGTGGTTCGTCTGGCCGAGTTCGGCGCATTTGTCGAGCTCTTCCCCGGCACCGATGGCCTGTTGCACATCTCCGAGATCGCCGAACACCGCGTGAAGGAAGTGAAGGACGAGTTACGCGAGGGCGATCAGGTGATGGTCAAGGTTCTGGCCATCGAGGGCAACCGAATCAAGCTCAGCCGCAAGGCGCTCATCAAGGAGCAGAAGGCCAAGCTGGCCCATACCGCTCCGGTTGAGACCGCCGAGGTCGAGATCGACGCGTCTGAGGCTTTGGAGGCTCCCGTTGTTGCCCCCGCGCCCGCAAGGCCGCGCAACGAGTTCGACGAGCGTCAGCCGAAATCCAACCAGAGCACGATCCTCATCGAGGGTGGTGACGATTTCGATGAAGAAGTGGGCGAGGAGTTCGACGAGGAGAGCGAACCGAACTTCAACCGCGTTGAAGGTGCGCCGGTCCCGGCCGGTCAACCGGCTGGCGCGGGCCGTCCTCCGGCCAACAACAACAATCGCCGCCGCCGCCGCCGCAGGCCCGGTGGTCCTAGCGGTGGCCGCGGACCAGGCGGCGGGCAGTAGATCGTTGCTTGCACGAACCTGAAATGGGAAAGGCCCGGATGCTCTCCGGGCCTTTTTGTGCGTACGATCATCAAGATATGCTTCTGCCGGTCGGAAGAATCTCCTTGTACCCGTATTGGGAACATGATATTGTTCTTGTGTGCGTATTATTGCCCGAAGCACGTTGACCCGGTTCCTCGACAGGTTGGAGGGAAGCAAGGATCATCGTACGCTGAAGGCCGCGCTTGATGCCTGGTTTCAGGAGGCGCGGCAGGCGGAGTGGAAGAATTCCGCCGACGTGAAGGCCAGTTATGCCCATGCCAGCATCGTCGGGGCGGACCGGGTTGTCTTCAACATCAAGGGGAATGCCTATCGCCTGGTGGTTGCCGTGGATTACCGGCGAGCCACGGTCTTCATCAAATGGCTGGGAACACACAAGCAGTACGATGCAATCGACGTGAGGACGGTTCAATATGCAACTGAAGCCCATCAAGACTGAAGCCGACCACGAGGCCGCTTTGCTGGAGATCGAGCGGCTGTGGGGCACTGCGGAAGGCAGCGTCGACGGAGACTGCCTGGAGATTCTCATCACGCTGGCCGAGGCTTACGAAGAGGCCCATTTTCCGATGGATCTGCCGGACCCGATTGAAGCGATCAAGTTTCGCCTGGAGCAGCAGGGCGCGGACAAGAAGGCTCTGATTGGAATCCTCGGCAATCGCAGCCGGGTTTATGAGGTTTTGCGCAGAGATCGCGCCTTGTCGCTGACGATGATTCAGAAACTCAATCAGCAGCTCAAGATTCCGGCGGAGGTTTTGATTCGCCCAATCCGCGTGAGGAAGAAGAAGTTGGCGGCTTGAGTTTATTCTGACTGACGGAGCAAATAAGTCATCCTGAAACTACATCGATCCATTTACGATTTACCCACCCAGATTTACAAGTATTTTTCTTGGATGAGAGAAGGCCGACAGAAGAATCAACGACACAGGGAAGCTCTGGCCCGCTATAGAAGACTTGAACCCATTCGGATTTCTCATCGCATACGTATACAACCGTTTTAACTTTCAGACGGTCGATTTTTGAAAACTTCATTCCCGGACCTGACCGGACGGAAAGGTAGGTGTCGGTTTGAAGGTTGTACACCTTTGAGTAATTACAGAAATATGGATCTTTGTAAGATTGTATTGGCTGTGCAATTTGTCCATACATATGTTGAACAGCGATAATCATCGCGATTCCCAACAAAACCCGCGTATGCATTGGATTACCCTCCCAATAACATTATCATCGTGCCCCGTGCCCCAGGCCAGGATTTTCAGACCTGGGAGACCATGAAGCTCAGTCTGCGTCCGTCTCGCCCTCTTTGGGATTAAACACATTTCCCATGCGCCGGATCTGCGCGCCCACGCCGCGCAGCTTCTCCTCGATGCGTTCATAGCCGCGATCCATGTGATACACGCGGTCCAGGATGGATTCTCCGTCGGCCACCAGCGCGGCCAGCACCAGGGACGCCGAGGCCCGCAGGTCCGAGCACATAACGGCCGCCGCAGACAACTTTGCCGGCCCGCGCACGGTGGCCGTGCTTCCGTCCACCTTGATGTTGGCGCCCATCCGCACCAGTTCCTGCACGTGCATGAAGCGGTTCTCGAAGATGTTTTCCGTGACCGAGCTCACTCCCTCGGCCTGCGTGGCCAGCGCCATATACTGCGCCTGCATGTCGGTCGGGTAGCCGGGGTACTCCTCGGTGGAGATGTCGGCAGCGCGCAGCGGCCCGCCGGCGCGCACGCGGACCGTGTCCGTGCCGAGAATATCCACGTGGGCGCCGGCCTCTTCCAGCTTGGCAATGACCGCGCTCAGGTGAGCCGGGTTGCAGTTGGCCACAAGCAGATCGCCGCCGGTGATGGCGCCGGCAATCAGAAATGTCCCCGCCTCGATGCGGTCGGGATGGATGCGGTATCGCGCGCCATGGAGCCGGTGTACGCCTTGCACCCGGATGGTGGAGGCGCCGGCCCCCTCGATCTTCGCGCCCATAGCAGTCAGCAGGGCAGCCAGGTCGATGACCTCCGGTTCGCGTGCGCAGTTCTCCATCAGGCTTTCGCCTTCGGCCAGCACGGCGGCCATCAGCAGGTCCTCCGTGCCGGTCACGGTGATCTTGTCGAAGACCAGGTGAGCGCCCCTAAGCCTGTCCGCGCGCGCCTCCAGGTAACCGTGTTCCTGGGTGATGGAGGCGCCCATCTTTTCCAGGCCTTTGATGTGCAGGTCGATCGGCCTGCCGCCGATGGCGCAACCTCCGGGCATGGCCACGCGGGCCATTCCGGCGCGGGCAATGAGCGGACCGAGCACCAGGGAACTGGCCCGCATGGTTTTGACAATTTCATACTTGGCTTCTGGTTCCGAGAGGGTCCGGCAACTGATTTTGGTGCGGCTTTTCGCGCGCCCGTAGCCCAGCTCGACCTCTGCGCCCATCGACACCAGCAGCCGGCGCTGGGTCTCGATGTCGCGCACCTGGGGAATGTTTTCCAGAGTGACCTCGTCCTCGGTCAGAATCGCCGCGGCCATGCAGGGCAGCGCCGAGTTCTTGGCCCCCGAGACGCGGATGGTGCCCACCAGCGGATTACCGCCGCGAATGACGAATTTATCCATGAAAGCAGAGATGCTCCTGGCCTTTTAGTGTAAATCCGGGGGCGGGTGAGAAGTTGTGCATGGCGACGGGAAGCACAAACGTATCTTGTGGTATCCTCTCATTGAGGTTAATCAATACCCATCAATGACCACGATCAATCGGCTTCCCATTACCAAGGCGCGCATCAATTTGGGCCAGATCGCCTTGCGGGCGCACAACCAGAACGAGTACTTCATCCTTGAAAAGGATGGGATTCCGGTCATCGGCATCATGGCTGCTGATGAGTTGGAGGACTATCTGGAACTGCGTGATCCCAAGGTTAAAGCGTCAATTGCTGCCAGTCAAAAGGATTATGTCGCAGGTAAGACCCGGCCTGTGACCGCGCTGCTTGCCGAGTTGAAAGGGAGTGCCTCCAAGAGGAGAGCGTAGACTAATCCGATGAATGCGACTGTCTATCTGGTCGTAACGACAGCCCACTTCGACCGGCTGCTGAAGAAGTTGGCGTCGAAACACCCTGAGTTCAAAGATCGGCTTGCAGAGGCGGCCGCCATCCTCTCCATGGATCCTTACAACAAGAATTATAAATTCCAGATAAAAAAGCTGCGTGACGTTGCTGCGGGAGAAGGCCAGTTCAGGCTGCGTTCAGGCAGATTTCGCATTCGTTACGACATCGTAGAGAGCGAAGTCGTTTTACAGTACTGTGGTTTACGGCGCGAGGATACATATTAGAGCGTGTTTCATAAACCCGCTTTGTATCAGGGCACGACTGAAGTCGTGCCCTGATACAGTGCGCGTCCGAGCAGAATTCTTTACAGCTCCAGCACATTATCCTCGATAGCCAGGCGCACGTTGCCGTCGGATTTTGCCAGGCGGCGGACGGCTTCGGGCTTGTCGACTTTGGCTTTGAGCATCACCAGGGCCACCGGGACGCTGCGGCCGGCGCTCTTGATGGTATGCACCGCGATTTGGCGGTCGATCTTACAGGCGCCCATCAGGATGCGGATGCCGCGCTCGACCAGTTTCGAGTTCTGCATGTGTACGTTGACCATCAGGTTTTCGTACACGTAGCCAAGGCGGGTCATGGCGCCGGTAGTGATCATGTTCAGGATCATCTTCTGGGCTGTGCCGGCCTTCATGCGCGTGGAACCGGAGATGACCTCGGGGCCCACGTCGGCAACGATGACGATATCGGCGGCCGCGGCCAGCGGAGTTTCGTGGTTGCAGGTGACTGCGGCGGTATGCGCTCCGCGGGCGCGGGCATAGGCCACGGCGGCTACGGCGTATGGAGTGCGGCCTGAGGCGGAAAGCCCCACCACAACGTCCTTGCGAGTGGGGCGGCGGCGGGCGATGTCCCGCTGGCCCAGCTCTTCGGAGTCCTCGTTGGCCTCGACGGCCGAGGCCAGCGCCTTGGGTCCGCCGGCCATGATGTACTGCACCTGCCCCGGAGCCGAGGAGTAGGTGGGCGGGCACTCGGAGGCGTCGAGCGCCGCAATGCGTCCGCTGGAGCCGGCGCCGACGTAGATCAGCCGGCCGCCATCGCGCAGGCTGCGGGCCACCTGGTCGATGACCTGCGCAATCTCTGGAATCGCCTTCTTCACCGCTGCCGCAACCTTCGCATCCTCATGGTTGATGATGCGTGCGATCTCCAGTGCGGATTTGGTGTCAAAGCCTTGAGAAGCCTCGTTCTGGCTCTCAGTCGTCAATTCTTGAAGCAGGGAGGCTTGGTCTTTCCTGGTGTCGTTTGCTTGGGTGCCGGCCGTTACCTGCATCGTCGAGCTGGTTAGCATCGCATGTGCCCCCAAGTTTTTATTGTATCTGGAAACCAGTCAACTCCCGAGAGAATTCTGGATGAATGGACCCGCCATGGGAAGCGCACGTTGCGGAATTGTTACAGCGCCTCGCGAACAGCGTCGTGAAATGCAGGCCGAATCTCGCGAATCAGCTGGCTCGCCGCGGCGAGCCGGTCGGGCCAGGTGCGGTTGGTGAGCAGCGCAACGGCAACCCTGGCCTCCCGGTCAATCCACAAGGAGCAGCCGCTAAAGCCCAGGTGCCCGATCGATCGCGGTGAGAAGTGCCGTCCAGAGGTGGAGTCTGGAGAGGGCGTATCCCAGCCGAGCGCCCGCGAACTCCCCTCCGGGCTCTGCCGCTGGGCAAAAAGCTCGACGGTCGCCGCGTCAAACAGGCGTGGCTTTCTTGTCTCCGGCCCTGCTTTGGGTCCGGCGCCGAGAATCTCGGCCGCCAAGCGCAGCAGATCAGGGACATTGGAGAAGAGTCCGGCGTGGCCGCCGGCGCCTTTCAGCAGCCAGGCGTGTTCATCCTGGACCTCGCCCTGGATGCGGCGATGGCGCAGGGCTGTGTCCTCTTCAGTGGGCGGAATCGAGGAGCATGCGGCGGACGGCGGACAGAACCCTGTGGCAGCCATCCCAAGCGGCTGATAAACCTCGCGGCGGACCCAGGTCGCGAGGTACTCGCGGGTGCATACCTCCAGCGCCTTGCCGAGCAGGATGAAGCCTGGATCGGAGTACTCGGCGCGCGCGCCAGGCTCGGCTTCGAGTTGCAGCTCCAGGCAGGCGCGATACAGTGCGGAGGGGGTGGTGACGGTGCGAAAGAAATCCACGTAGCCCGGCAGCCCGGAGTTGTGGGCCAGCAGGTGGCGCAGCTTCACATGGCGAGCGCGGTCGCCGGGGGCGCGGCCCACTACAAAGCCCGGCAGCAGTTCGCCCAGCGGTGTATCCAGGTCGAGCAGGCCGCGCTGGTAGAGCAGCATGGCCGCGGCCGTGGTAGACGCAACCTTGGTCAGGCTGGCCACGTCGTAGATGGTCTCCGCGGTGACTGCGGGCGCGCCTTCTTCATAGGTGAAGCGACCCAGCGCGTCCTGGAGTACGACTTTGCCGCCGGCCAGAACTCCAAAGGCGCAGCCGGGGAACGCGCGGGCGGCAATTGCATCGTCCAGCACGCGGTAAACGGCGGCAAACCGGCCGCGCGAACCGGCCGGGGGCGCGGAAGGCGGGATAGTTTCTGAATCCATCGCTGATTTGCATCCTATCGCGAATCGACTCCCGCCGCTGCGAACTTTGTCTTGTTCTTGTCTCCGGGTGGGCGATGGGGCTATCTTTGATTACCAGCGGACCGTCTATCTATATGAATAAGAATGCCACGGCCCGCGCACAGGCCTCGCTGCTAGTAATCTGGAAGAGAGATGCAAACGGTTCCTCAGAACACACCGGATCCCCAATCGACCGCAACCTTTGAAGCGGACTCCAGCAAGCCGGATCTCAACCATGCCCCCGCGTCGCCCCACAAGGCCGGCGGCGTTAGGCTGTGGCTGCGCGATTTGCTGGTCTCCGCTGCCGCCTCGGTCTTCATCATCACTTTTCTTTACCAGCCGGTGCGCGTGGAAGGCACCAGCATGTTGCCGCGGCTGGAGGATCGCGACCGCCTGTTCATCAACAAGTTCGTCTATCACATCTCGGCTATCGAGCGCGGCGACGTGGTGGTTTTCCACTATCCGCGCGACCCGCAGAAAAGCTACATCAAGCGGGTGATCGCCCTGCCCGGCGACCGTCTGCGCATTGACCACGGCACAGTCTGGCTCAACGGCAAGCGGCAAATTGAGAAATATGTCCCCGAGGAGTACCGCGACAGCCGCTCCATGCCGGAGATCGTCGTTCCCCAGGACAACTACTTCGTGATGGGCGACCACAGGTCCATCTCGTCCGACAGCCGCGAGTTTGGCCTTGTGGAGCGTTCGCTCATCTACGGCAAAGCCGTCTTCGTCTATTGGCCGACAAGGGACGCGGGAGTGGTGCAGTAGGCGCGCTCAAATACTGCCCGGAATTCCACCGGCACAACCTCTTCAAAGCTGTTAAAATCGGTAGAATCCACTCCTCGGAGAGGCGATGCAATCGATTCTGGCGCTCGAAGACGGGCGCATCTTCCGTGGCCACGGCTATGGCGCAGTTGGCGAGTGCCAGGGCGAAGTCGTTTTCAATACTTCCCTTACCGGCTACCAGGAAATCGCCACCGATCCCTCCTATGCCGGCCAGATCGTCGTTCTCACCAACCCGCAGATAGGCAACTACGGCACCAACCAGGCGGACAACGAGTCGGCCAAGCCCTATATCGAGGGCCTGATCGTCCGCGAGTTCTCGCCCATCAGCTCCAACTGGCGCTCCGAGCAGGTCACCGACGAGTACATGGAACGGTACGCGGTGCCGGTGTTGGCCGAGATCGATACCCGCGCGCTGGTCCGCCACCTGCGCACCCACGGCGTGATGCGCGGCGTGATTTCGACTGAAGCTGTCGATCCCGAAACCCTCGTCCAAAAGGCCAATAAAATCCGCAAGATGGATGGAACCGACCTGGCGCGCGTCGTCTCAACCAAGGCTGTTTACCAGTTTGATTCCTCTGATAGCCGCAACCAGTCGGACGACCCCTTATTGCCCAATGACAAGTACGGCGGCGAGCTGCTCGACAAGGTGAAGAACATCGATCTGAGCCTTGCTGATTTCGACGCACTCCAAGACACAAAACAGCGTAAGCTCCATGTTGTGGCGTACGATTTTGGCATCAAGCTCAACATTCTGCGCATGTTAGCGCGCGAAGGCTGCCGGGTGACGGTGGTTCCAGCCGAGACCACCGCCGAAGATGTGCTGGAGTTGAAGCCCGACGGAGTCTTCCTTTCCAACGGCCCCGGCGACCCCGAACCGGTCGATTATGCCGTCCGCGCCATTCGCAAATTTCTGGGTCGCGTGCCGGTTTTTGGGATTTGCCTCGGCCACCAGCTCACCGGCCTTGCCCTCGGCGGCAAGACCTACAAGCTCAAGTTCGGCCACCACGGCGGGAACCACCCGGTGCGCAACAACTCCACCGGCAAGGTGGAGATCACGGCCCATAATCACAACTTCGCCGTCGATCCGGACTCGATCAACGCCAATGAAGTGGAGCTGACCCACGTGGACCTGAACGATCAGACGCTCGAAGGCCTGCGCCACCGGACGCTTCCGCTGTTCAGCGTCCAATACCACCCCGAAGCCGCCCCCGGCCCGCACGACTCCCACTACCTCTTCCGCGACTTCCGGCGGATGATGGAGGAGTGGAAGGGATGAAGACTTTGGACCCAGCCGCGGTCAATGAAAATGTTAGCAATGGCGGGGCATTTGCCCCGCTGTTTTGCGTGAAGGGTACGGGCTTTAGCCCGTACGTTAACAGTGCACTGAAACCGGGCTTTAGCCCCCGAGGGAATCAGATGCGTCCCAGGCGAGAAACAACTCGGAGTAACGAATTCGCCTACTTCGTCTCAACGCAGACGGTGGGCCGCAAACCTTTCTTTCGCCATGACCGCTGGGCGCGGCTTATGCTTGCCACCATCAACCACTACGCCGGAACCGGCTACAAACTCCATGCCTTTGTCATCATGCCCGATCATCTACATATGCTGATTTCCCCGCTCGAATCGGTCGAGAAGTCGATCCAGCTCATCAAGGGCGGGTTTTCCTTCCGTGCCAAGAGGGAACTGGAATGGAACGGGGAGATTTGGCAGCCGGGTTTTACAGACCACCGCATCCGGGATGAAGAGGATTGGAGCAGGCATCTGGAATACATTCGCACCAACCCCATCGAAGCAAGCTTGGTGGAGGACATTGTCCTCTATGAATTCATGGGTTTCCCAGACGTCGAATTCCCTCAGGGGCTAAAGCCCGACGATCTTGGCGCTGTTGACGTACGGGCTAAAGCCCGTACCCTTCATCCTGTGCCTCAAATGGAAGTTGGCCAAACAGCCGTAAAGGGGACGGGCTTTAGCCCGTCCGATAAACCCGACCCTGGAATCGGGGCTTTAGCCCCGGAGGGAGGGAAGAAATGAATGCTCCAGCCCCTGTCCAATCTTTCATACTTCCATTGAATTGGCGACCGGTGCTGGTCGAGGGAAAGGCCTTCCTATGGCATCGAACGTCGCCGAAGTACCTGAAGCATCGTGAGCTAATCAGGGGGCCTCGCATTTACCGTTGGGCGTTCAAAAACAAGGCTGGCGAGATTGAGGCAGTTTACATAGGACAGAGCGAGGCATTTCACAATCGCATAGCGGGATATAGGACGCCGACCAAGACGAACCAGAATGACACCGATGTGATTTTGAACAAGAAGTTTGCAAGCTGTGAAGAGAATGGGGGGACTGTTGAACTCCAGTTCCTTGAAGTCGCGGCGTTCGAGATCAACGGTCAACTTATCGATGCAAGTGTTAATTCGCTCGGTAATCACGACGTACGACTGTTGCTGGAATCCGTTGCCACCGTAACGGCCAAGTCAGAACATCCAAACCCCGCACTACTGAATCGTCTTTCCAAGAATGTCCATGAAAAGGAGTTGGAGAGTCTTCTCAAGAGTATGCCACCGAAACGGCGGAGGGAGCTTCTTGAATCGGCAATCGACAAATTGAAACAACAAGCTAGGAAAGCAAATGCCACGCAGAAATGACATACAGAAGATACTGGTGATCGGCTCAGGGCCGATTGTGATCGGCCAATCCGCCGAGTTCGACTACTCCGGCACGCAGGCCTGCAAGGCTCTCAAGCAGGAGGGCTACGAGGTGGTGCTGGTGAACTCCAACCCCGCCACCATCATGACCGACCCTGACCTGGCCGACCGCACCTACATCGAGCCGCTCACCCGCGAGTACGTCGAGGAGATCATTCGCATTGAGGCGGCAATGCTCGCCAACCCTCAGGGGCTAAAGCCCGCCGACTCTTCTTTGGCGTCGGGCGGCACGGCTGAAGCCGTGCCCTTTCAAAGCGCGGCAGGGAAGTCTGGGAAGTTTGCCCTGCTGCCCACAGTCGGCGGTCAGACGGCGCTCAATCTGGCCGTCGATCTGGCCGACGCGGGCATTCTCGACCGCTACAACGTAGAGCTGATCGGCGCCAAGCTGGAGGCTATCAAGAAGGCCGAGGACCGGCTGCTGTTTAAAGACGCGATGATTCGCTGCGGCCTCGAAGTCCTAAAGTCGGCGCTGGTGAACAACCTGCGCGACGGTCTGGAGTTTGCCTCGAAGCTCGGCTTTCCGGTGCTCATCCGTCCCAGTTTCACGCTGGGCGGCACCGGCGGCGGCATCGCCTACAACCGCGAAGAGCTGATGGAGATTCTGGCTCGTGGGCTGGACCTTTCGCCCGTTCACGAGTGCCTGATCGAAGAGAGCGTGCTGGGCTGGAAGGAGTACGAGCTGGAGGTGATGCGCGATCTCGCCGACAACGTCATCATCATCTGCTCCATTGAGAACTTCGATCCCATGGGCGTGCATACCGGCGACTCCATCACCGTGGCCCCCGCGCAGACGCTCACCGACCGCGAGTACCAGAAGATGCGCGACGCGGCCATTGCCGTCATGCGCGAGATCGGCGTCGAGACCGGCGGCTCCAATGTGCAGTTTGCCGTCAATCCCGTCGACGGCCGCATGACGGTGATCGAGATGAATCCGCGCGTTTCGCGCTCCTCGGCGCTGGCCTCGAAGGCTACCGGCTTTCCCATCGCCAAGATTGCCGCCAAGCTGGCCGTGGGCTACACGCTGGACGAGATTCCCAACGACATCACGCGCAAGACCCCGGCCTGCTTCGAGCCGACTATCGATTACGTTGTCGTCAAGATTCCCAAGTGGCAGTTTGAAAAGTTTCCCGGCGCCGACGAGACGCTGGGCCCGCAGATGAAGTCGGTGGGCGAGGTGATGGCCATTGGGCGCACCTTCAAGGAAGCGCTGATGAAGGCCTGGCGGGCTCTGGAAACGGGCAAGAAGACCGGCGCGGAGATCACCCTGGAGCCGCGGCGGCTGACGCAGCGCCTGGTCACGCCGCAGCCGGAGCGGCTCGGTTACATCCGCTATGCCTTTGAACGCGGCATGAGTGTGCGCGAGGTGGCGCGGCTCACCGGCATCGACCCATGGTTCCTGCACCAGATTCGCGAAGTGACGCTGGCGCAGATGGCTATCGCACAAACTACACCAAAAGATATAAGTGCGGAGCAACTCCGTCAGCTCAAGCGCCTCGGCCTGAGCGACGAGCGCATCGCCACCGAGTGGAAGCTCGAAGGCCATGCCGGCATCCAGCAGGTGAGGGAACTGCGCGAAGGGAAGGGAATCAAGCCCGTCTTCAAACTCGTGGACACCTGCGCCGCCGAATTCGAGTCCATGACGCCCTATCTCTACTCGACCTACGATGAAGAGGACGAGGCGCCGCCGACCCAAACGCCGAAGATCATCATTCTCGGCTCGGGGCCGAACCGCATCGGCCAGGGCATCGAGTTCGACTATTGCTGCTGCCACGCCGCCTTTGCGCTCAGGGACGACGGCTACGAGACGATCATGGTCAACTGCAATCCGGAGACCGTCTCCACCGACTACGACACCAGCGACCGGCTCTACTTTGAGCCGCTGGTGCTGGAAGACGTGCTGGCGGTCTACAACCACGAGGCGCAATCGGGCGCTGAGATCGGCATGATCGTGCAGTTCGGCGGGCAGACGCCGCTGAATCTGGCGCAACGGCTGCGCGCGGCCGGCGTGCCCATCATCGGCACCTCGCCCGAGTCCATCGATCTGGCCGAGGATCGCAAGCGCTTCGGCAAGCTGCTCAATGAACTGGAGATTCCTCAGCCCGCGGGCGGCACGGCCACCAGCGTCGATGAAGCACTGGCCATCGGCGAGCGCATCGGCTACCCGGTGCTGGTCAGGCCAAGCTACGTGCTCGGCGGACGCGCCATGGTCATCGCGTATGACGCCGAAGCCGTGGCTCTTTACATGCGCGAGGCGGTCGAGTACTCCCAGGAGCGGCCGGTGCTGGTGGATCACTTCCTGGAGAACGCCATCGAGGTTGACGTTGACGCTCTCTGCGACTCGGAAGACGTGATCATCGCCGGCATCATGCAGCACATTGAAGAGGCCGGCATCCACTCCGGCGATTCCTCCTGCGTACTGCCCGCCGTAAGCATCCGCGAAGAAACGCTCGAGACTCTGCGCTCATACACGCGCAAGCTCGCTCTCGCGCTCAAGGTCGTCGGCCTGGTCAACCTGCAGTTTGCCATCCAGCGCGACGCCGAGGGCGAGGACCACGTTTACGTCATCGAAGTGAACCCCCGCGCCTCGCGCACCGTGCCTTACGTCTCGAAGGCGACCGGAATCCCGTTGGCCAAAGTCGCCTCCCGGCTGATGACCGGCCGCAAACTGCGCGATCTGCTGCCCACCCAGCTTGCCAGCGGCAGGGACCTGGGCACTGGCACACATTCTTACGTGAAATCGCCGGTCTTTCCCTGGAACAAGTTCGCCGGCGTGGACACGGTTCTGGGGCCGGAGATGAAGTCCACCGGCGAAGTGATGGGCGTGGCCGCCACCTTTGGCGAGGCCTTTGCCAAGGCGCAGCTCTCAGCGGGGCAGGTGTTGCCCACCGGCGGCACGGTCTTCTTCAGCGTCAACGACCATGACAAGCCGGCAGCCATCGACCTGGCTCGCCGCTACGTCCACCTCGGTTTCAGGATCGTAGCCACAGAGGGCACGGCCAACGTACTGGAGAAGTCCGGCCTCAGCGTCGAGCGGGTCTTCAAGGTCAAGGAGGGCCGGCCGAACGTTGTGGACCTGATCAAGGGCGACCGCATTCAGCTCATCATCAACACTCCGCGCGGCCAGGATACCTTCTTCGATGAGAAGGCCATCCGCCGGGCTGCAGTGCTGGCGCGGATTCCCACCATCACCACCATCGCCGCCGCGCAGGCCGCCGTCGAGGGCATCGCCGCCATGCAACAGCATCACACCACGGTCTACGCGCTACAGCAACTGCACGCTGCGACCGGCGCCTGAGGAAGCCCGCAGTCATCCCGCTGTTGTAGGCTGTCTGTGTATCTAAGCTCCTTTTGAGGGGGAATTCAGATGGAGATTCACCCGCCGTGCAGTGCCAGTTTTGGGCGCGGGTTTCGATTTGGTGAAGGCGCTCTTGGGGACGCCGACAAACGCGTCATCAATCTCGACATCGGCGTCGGTGGGGATGGAGTCGATAGTCAGGGAGCCTGCGCGGCAGGTGCCTTAGCAGGCGGCGCCGTAGGCACTGCCTGCGGAGCAGCTTGACGAGCGAGCTTGCGCAACACCGGCGAGTCGGCCATTTCGCTGGCCGATTTGTCGGCCAAATCCTGCACCGCACCCTGAATCAACAACCGCCGGTTCTCCCTGAACGTGAATGCAGTACCACGGGTATTCTTTGCCAAGCCCTGCACCGTCTGGAGCCAGACCCTCTTCCCTGACTTGTCTTTCGCGGTCCATTCCACCAAGAGAACCAATTCGCGCTCGGTATATGCGAACTGGGCCTTTATCACGCTAATGTCGACGAATATCGGCGCCAGCACCAACTCCGCATCCCCGGTCGACGAGGCAGTTTGGACGCGCACCAGGTTGGGGAAAACATTCTTGAGCGCAGGCTCAAGCTGTACGCAAGCGGCTTTTCCGACTTCAAATTCGTCTTCATAAGGGATCCTTTTCGTGTTCTTGGCCGCGCAGAACTCCGGGGTGAGAATCAGTACCACTCTGGGGATCATCTTCAAGTCTGCCGGCGGTGGAGTTTGTGCGGTCTGGCTGCGGGCTGTCACACACACCGCTGGCAATACCAGAAAGTAAAAGAGCAGCGAGGCAAGCAAAGAAGTTCGGGCCTTCGACATGGTAATCTTCCTTAAAAGTCTAAACTCAGATGAAAGGTTTCGTCGGTGCCGGCCTTGGTAATTGGAATCAGAAGGCGAGTCTTCTCCACAAGACCATTCCTGGGTACTGGGATGTACAGAAAGCCGTGTACAGATCTCCCCGGTGAAAGCGTGTTGCTCTGCAACTCGTTCTTCAGCATGTATTGCTGAATTTTCTCAGCATTGGCGGCGCGCCTCATGGCAACGATTGCAAAGGTTATATCAACCAACGCAAAGGCCAGGTTGGCTGAGTCGACCGAATTCGAGTTCACATAGGTTCCTGACGCCCTCGGGTGAGAAGCGGGAGCCCCCGCCCTCGGGGTCCTAACCGGAGGACCCGGCTCCGGTCTCTTGCCTGGGTCCCTGGGCCTAAGGCGGTGCCCCGGCTCGCCCCCCGACTGCACATTCTGAACCTCCGTCAGAGTGCGCGTATCCTGAACCGCTGCCTGTGACGGCGCACCCCGGCTTGGTATGCCCGCATCAATCGTCCCATACTGAAAGGCGATCTTGTCGAAAAGGAAGCTGTCCTCGCTCGACCCGTTCTCCAAAACGACATAAACGGGAATAATACCTTTAGACGTTAAGTCCGAATCGAAGTAGATCTTTTGATCTTTGAGATCCTCAATTGGTTGAACCCCGATCACGAGTCCCGCTTTTTCGACCTTGACGGCGCAATCGCTTGCCTTGCGCACCGGGTATTCTGCAAACTTGGGTCCCGCGTAAGCGGGCTGCACGAGTGACAAGCCAACGAGTATACCGGCGATGCTAGTCAAACTGTACCTGAACACGAAATTACCCTCCTCGAACGGCCCGCCGGGGCCGGGTCGCACTCCATCCGAATTAAATGGAAATCATCTCACGCAGCCATAGAGGAGGGTTGGCCATTTTGCCCAGCAGACAACAAGGCTCGGGCGCAAATTTTTGAGGCCAGATTCCCATCTTCCATGATTGATACGACTTCCATGATTGATACGACGATGCTATTCCGGGCCTCGTCTTTGCGTCAACGATATGTTGTTGCCCAGTTTTGGGCCTCACCACCGGCCATTACAATGAACTCATGCTGTTAGAAGGCATCTTTGCCGCTGTTCCCACGCCGTTTTACCCCGACGAGCGGGTCTATTTTCGCAAACTTGAGGCCAACATCGCCCGCTACTCCCGCAGTCTGCTTTCGGGGATGTTGCTCTTGGGTTCCACGGGCGAGGCGGTGATGCTGGATGACGCCGAATCCCGCGACGTTTTGCGGGTAGCCGCCGAAGCCGCGGCGCCGGAGAAGGTGCTCATCGCCGGCGTTGGGCGCGAGAGCGTGAAGGCGACCGTTGAGCTGGCTGAGGCAGCCGCGCGGTTCGCCTACGATGCGGTTCTGGTCCGCACGCCGACCTATTACGCCAGGCAAATGTCCTCGGCGGCCGTGCTCCACTACTTCCGCAGCGTAGCCGACCGGTCGCCCCTGCCTGTTCTGCTCTACAACATTCCCCAGTGCGCGCCCTACAACATTCCCGTCGAGCTGGCATCCGAGCTGGCGCAACACCCCAACATCCTCGGCATCAAGGACTCCAGCGGTAGCCTTGAGCGGATTCGCGCCCTGGTCGAGTCGGCGAGTGCCGCGCCCCGGCGGACCGTGACCGTCACGCCGATCTTCGAGGCGGTAACTGGGCGCATGTTGGCGCCCAAGACGGAAACAACCGGAACATTCGTCTCCGCCGTCGACCTGGCGGGAGGCGTGGCCCTGGCGGCGGCGCCGTCCGTCGCTCCCATCAAGACGCGGGCCAAGGAAGTGGGCTTTCAGGTGCTCACCGGTTCGGCGGCGGGGCTGCTCGAATCCCTGGAAGCCGGCGCCTCCGGAGCCATCCTGGGGTTTGCCGCCAGCGCTCCCCAGGCCTGCCAGGAGGTTTATCTTGCCTGGAAAGACCACGACCTGAAGCTGGCGGCAGAGAAGCAGCAGCGCATCGCCGGCCCTGGCCAGCGAATCGTCGGCGAGTTGGGCATCAGCGGCGTCAAGTATGCCTGCGACTTCAACGGCTACTACGGGGGCTGCGCCCGTGCGCCGCTGCTGGCAGTCACGGCCAGAGAGAAGGCAGAAATTGAGGGGCTGCTGGCCGGAATCCGCAACTAATAGGCCAAGATCGCCAGATACGCAACGTCTGATAACGTATATTCTGTATACTCGCGCTGCGGCTATTGAACAATCTACAATCCCAACATGATAAACAGGCGCAAGAGTGCTCTGATTTTGAGTCATATCGCATTCGAGGACCTGGGTACACTCGATGCCCCGCTGCGTGAGCGCGGCTTCTCCATCGAGAGTATTGAAGTAAGCACAGTTCGCTTTCCGCTGGCGCAAGCGGAGTCTTGCGATCTCCTTGTCGTGCTTGGCGGCCCTATCGGAGTCTACGACCAGCGGGATTATCCGTTTCTGAAGGACGAGATCGCCTGCATCGGCCAACGGCTGGCTGCACGCAAGCCGATCCTGGGCATTTGCCTGGGCGCTCAACTGATGGCCGCGGCTCTCGGCGCTCGGGTTTATCCAGGCATTCATGGCGCGGAGATCGGCTGGTCGCCGATTCAGGCTGCGCCCAATGCACCTACGACGGAGTGGTTTGCCCCGCTGCTTGCCTCCGGGCTATCCCTCTTCCACTGGCATGGGGATACCTTCGATCTACCCCCTGGAGCGCGTTATCTAGCAAAGACAGAACGCTATGAGAATCAGGCATTTGCAATCGACGACTTCGCGCTGGCATTGCAGTTCCACCCCGAGGTTACCGCAGACGGCCTGGAGAGCTGGTACGTGGGCCATGCGTGCGAACTGCACCATGCCGGGATTAGAGTCGAGAGTCTGCGGTCTGCCGCCCGCAAACACGCTCCCGCGCTGGAAGAGGCGGCAGCGCGATTCTGGACGCTCTGGCTTGACTACATCTTGTAGCGCCCCAAATCCTCATCATTCAGCCCTTCGAGCCAGCCGCGCAGTTGCTCTGCGGTGGGGCCTTCGGGCGGGCCGGAGGTGTTCAGCTTGGCGCTCTGCATCACCTGCTCGGAAACATAGATTGGGCAATCCGCGCGCAGGGCCAGAGCGATGGCGTCGGAGGGCCGGGCGTCAACCGTCACCGGCTCATCCCCCTGCCGGAGCCACAGAACGGCGAGGAAGGTGTCGTCTTTAAGCTCTGTAATCACCACGCGTTCCAACTGAGCATTCAAGTGACGAATCAGGTTTCTGGTCAAGTCATGGGTCATCGGGCGCGGAGCGGTCATCTTCTCGATTTCGATGGCGATGGCGTTGGCCTCAAAGATGCCTACCCAGATGGGCATCACCGTGTCTGAAGCAACGTCCTTGAGCACCACGATGGGCATGTTGGTGGCAGGGTCCATCATCAGCCCGCGTATTCGCACCTCGATATCCATGGATTCCCTTTCCCGCGTTCGCTTCTAATCTTAGACGGCTTCCCCCACCAGGCTGTTCGGGTGCGTGCCGGTAATCTTCACTTGCAGGTAGCTTCCTGGCGCCGGCGCGATGGCTTGCGCGCAGGTAAAGTTGACTGGCTTGTTCTGGCTGCTGCGTCCGATAACCTGCCCGCGCGCCGAATTGAGTCCTTCGACCATAACTTCAATAATCTCTCCTAAGTGCTTGGCATAATTGATCCTCTGAATCTCCCTTTGCCGATCAAGCAGTACTTGAAGCCGGCTCGCCTTTTCCGCTTCAGGGATGGAATCGATCATCGTGAGCGCCGGGGTGTTGGGCCGCGCCGAGTACTTGAAGCCGAAGACGCAATCGTACTCGACCTGCGCCAGAAGGTCCATGGTCTGGATGAAGTCGTCCGGGGTCTCGCCGGGGAAACCCACAATGATGTCCGTCGAAATCGAGATCGGACGCCGGGCGGCCTTGATCCAGGCGATCCGCTCCAGATACCACTCAGGGGTGTACTCCCGCGCCATGAGCCTGAGCACCCGCGCTGAGCCCGACTGGACCGGCAGATGCACGTGGTCGCAGAGCGTGGGAACTGCGTCGATGGCCTCGACGATGTCGCGGGTAAAGTCGCGCGGGTGGCTGGTGGTAAAACGCACGCGGCGGATTCCGCCCACCTGCCCCACGGCCGCTAGCAGTTCGGCGAAGCTGCGCTTCCCTTCCGGGTCGCGGTAGCTGTTCACGTTCTGGCCCAGCAGTTGGATCTCGGTGTAGCCCAGGTCCGCGATGCGCCGCGCCTCGGCAAGCATGGAAGTCGAACCGCGGCTGCGCTCCTTGCCGCGCGTGTACGGCACCACGCAGTAGGCGCAGAACTTGTCGCAGCCTTCGATGATGGTGATATAACCGCGGTAGGGGTTCTGGCGGGCAGTGAACTCGGTCTCGAAGGTCTCATCGGTCTGGCGGTCGTCGAGACCGGTGATCCGAGTCTCGCCGGCTTCCAGCCGGGTGAGCATCTCGGGCAGCTTGCGGTAGGAGGCCGAGCCCGACACGAGCGAGACGTACGGCGCCCGCTCGAAGATCTTTTCGCCCTCCTGCTGCGCCACGCAGCCCAGCACGCCGAAGCGCTTACCTTCCCTGTGTTGGCGTTTGTATTCGTCGAGCCGGTGGAAGACCTTTTGCTCCGCTTTGTCGCGGATGGAACAGGTGTTGTAGAGGATCAGGCCGGCATCTTCCTCCGCCTCCACCTGCCGGTAGCCCTGCTGCCGGAGTGTGCCAATCACCTTCTCCGAGTCATGGGCGTTCATCTGGCAGCCGAAGGTCTCAAGATAGAAGGTTTTTTCGGTTGCCATGGCAATCTTGAGTATACCGCGATTGGCAAATTGAATCTTGTCACAATCCGCCAATCGCGGCTCAGGCAGGCTTCACTTCTTCCTGATCCAAATCTCCACACGACGGTTCATCTCTTGGCCTTCGTTGGTGTAGTTTGAGGCAACAGGCAGCTCGGAGCCAAACCCTCGCACGACCGCGGGCTTGATGCCCCGCTGGATTAACTGGCTCTCGACGATTTTGGCCCGGCTCAACGACAGAATTTGACTCTCTTCTGAAGTGCCGGAATCGTCTGCGAACCCGAAGAGCAGAATCTGGTCTCCCGCGCCTCCTTGGTCCGCAATCAGAGCAGCGATCCGGTCCAGGTCAGTTCGCGCCTTGTTGTCTTGCTCCGATTCTCCGGCCTGAAAGCGAAAATCCATAGGCAGGCGTTCTGCGTTCATAGTGAGCAGCTTGTAGTCCTCCGGGGCTGTATCGGATACGGTCTGCGCAGCCGGCAGAATATTCTGAGAGACATATCCGTTGGCGGCAATTACCTCCTGGCCCTGCGTGGAGAGAGCAAACTCAACAAACATTTGCGTGAATTTGTTCCGCGCGGTTGCTGGCGTATAGAGATAGAGCCGCTTCGATAGCGGATAGTCTTCCGTAGCAATGGTCAGCCGGGTCGGCTTGAGCGCTTTTGTACCCTTCTCCGATACGGCGATGGATTTCGCGTTATGGACGTATGGCATACTGACGAAACCGATACCGTTCGGATCGCCGGAGACTGCCTCGGAGAGCGCATTGCTATCCTCGAACCGGCGTGCCGATGGAGCCAGGGGTTTTCCAGCCAGCACAAGACCTTTGAAGGCATCGAAGGCTCCCGACTGATCGTCTCTTGCGTAAATCTTGATCGCCCCATGGGAGGAGCCGACCTGCGACCAATCGGTAATGTCCCCGGTGAAGATTCGCCTGATCTCGTCTTTGCGAAGCTCGCTGAGCCGATTGGAGGCGTTGACGATCACAGCGATGCCGTCAAGCCCAAGAATATGTTCGCTGCCGGCTGATGTCATATTGCCCAACGTCGCCAGTTTGGCTGCTTCGTCCGGTTTTATTCTCCGCGCAGCCATCCCGATGTCGCACGTTTCCTCGGCCAAGGCGGTAAACGCGGTTGCGGAGCCATGAGCTGCAATCGTGATCGCGGAGGGCGCTGCATCACCGGGAAATACGCCCAGAACGATCTTCTCCTCTGGATTTGATCCAGGAATAATCTGAAGATTCGTCGCACCCTGAGTTTTGAGAAAGGCCTCGGCCAACGCGGGTCCCAGGCTATCCCCGACGATGTCGGAACCGGCTAGGCGAAGGATCGCATTCTGTTTCTGTGTCGCCCTCAATTCAGCGGCATTGGCTCCTTGCGGCGCATTGATCCAGTCTCTCCCATCTGCGATGCCAAGTAGAACGCTAAGAACAACTGCGAGAATCACGTCGGATAAAATTGCGTTCGCTTTTCTTGGGGACGGAGTTTTGACTTCGCTGAGCGCTCGATCGCACAGTGGGCAATAGGTCATGACTTTCTTTTCAAGGGCAAAGTCTTCATGATTGTCAGCGAGCACGCATTTACCGTAATTTGTGCAGATTCTCTGTGTCATTGTCTCTCTCCTTCCTGGATCACGATCCTGCTTGAAGATCAGGACCATCTTGCAGATCGTGTTGGGAAAACAGGGCTGAGTTGCAATACGGGTAATCTACTGCACCTATTACCGAAGTGCAAGTATTTCGGATACTAGTTCATTACTCTGGTAACGTATATCCTACGAGAGTGATGCATATCACAGCGTGATTTCAGAAAGGCCGTGAGATCGAATGGACAGGAGGGCTCAGCGCAGCCCCGTGTGCAGGTAAGCCAGCAGCGCGGCCATCTGCTCCTCGGTAAATCGACCGGTGAAGCCGGGCATCATTCCCTTCCCTGCCAGCACATTCTGCCGCACGGCCGCATCGGTGGCGGGAGCGCCGCTGGGCAGCGTCTTGCGCGCAAAAACGCCGTGCAGGTCCGGCGGAACCTTCTTGAGCGCCAGGTCGTTGTCCTCGTGGCAATGGGCGCAGCGAACCTGGTAGAGGTGCTTCCCTGCCGCCTCCTGTGGAGTAAGCGCCGGCGCCGAGTGGCAGCCAACCAGGCCGATGCCCATACTGGCCGCTATCCCAGCGCAGATCGCCGCCCAGCCAATTGCCTGCCGGACCACTGGAAGGGCTCTACGCATTCACCTTCGGGGAGAACTGCCCGCTCACGTAGTCCCAGTTGAGCACCTGGAAAAAAGCCTTCACGTATTCAGGGCGCCGGTTCTGGTACTTGAGGTAGTAGGCGTGTTCCCACACGTCCACGGCCAGCACCGGCTTGTGGCCCAGGGTCAGCGGACTGTCCTGGTTGGGAGTGGTCTCGATGGCGACTGTGCCGTCCGGCAACTTGACCAACCAGGCCCAGCCGCTGCCAAAGACGCTCATGGCCGCCGCGGTCAGTTTGTCCTGGAACGTAGCCAACGATCCGAACCTGGCGTCGATTGCCTTGGCCAGCTCGCCGCTGGGGGCCGCGCCGCCCTTGCCCAGCGTCGGCCACCAGAAGGAGTGGTTCGCATGGCCTCCACCGTTGTTGCGGACGGCGGTGCGGGCAGCCTCGGGTAAGGCATTCAGGTTCTCAACCAGTTCCCAGACCGTCTTTCCTGCCAGCTCAGGATGCGCGGCCACGGCAATATTCAGGTTGTTCACGTAAGCCTGATGGTGCTTGTCGTGGTGCAGGTGCATGGTCACAGCGTCGAAGTAAGGCTCCAGCGCGTCATAGGCGTAGGGCAAAGGCGGAAGCGTGAAAGGCCCGGTTGGCGGTGGGGGCGGGATTGCGGCAGCGGTTTGGCCGCTTGGGAATCCCTCTGCACGCAGGGTTTCGGTCAAAAGCAGCGCGCTCGCCACGCCGCCAATATGCTTGATTGCAGTTCGCCGGTCCATCATGATGGGGAAAACCTCCAATTGGTTCGATGCTCAGGGGTAGAAAAAGTCTGCGCAAAATCGGCAGGAATCGTCAAGACGCAATAAATTACCCCGGTTTCGATATGCTGATGCCATTATGGAGAAGGAATGACGGAAAAGATCGAGAATCTCATGCTGCAGGCCCACGCGGCCCAGAACCGGTGCTTCGGCTGCGGCCCGGCCAACCCGTCTGGCTTGCAACTGGCGTTTCTGCTCGCGGAAGACGGAGCAGCGGTTTGTCTGACGACGGTTCCAGATCGCTTCGATGGCCATCCCGGCTATCTGCACGGCGGCATCATCGCCACACTGCTGGATGAGGCCATGAGCAAGGCCGTCCGCGCTCGCGGCTTGACGGCTATGACGGGCCGGATGGAAATCGACTACCTGCGTCCGGTTCCTTCCGGCGTGCACCTCCGCATGGAAGGCCGCATCGTCCGCAGCGAAGGCCGCAAGCACTGGACCGAAGCGAGAATTCTGAACGCCAGAGGAACTGCGCTAGCCCAGGCCAAGGGGCTGTTCATCGAGGTGCGCGCCAGGTAACTGAAAACTGGGGCGGCCCGAAGGCCGCCCCGCCCTGCTTAGTGGATCATATTGATGGTTTCCTGGGTGATGGTGTCGAAGGTGGTGACCGCCTTGGAGTTGGCCTCGAAGGCGCGCTGGGCGATGATCAAATCGGAGAATTCGGCGGAGATGTTCACATTGGACTCCTCGAGCGCCCCATCCGTCAGCGTTCCCAGGCCGGCCGCGCCCGAGGTGGCGATAGAGGCCGTCCCGCTGGCCAGCGTGGTCGCGTAGTCGCCGTCGCCCAGCAGTTGCAGTCCCTGAACATTGGCCACGTTGGCCAGCGCCAGTTGTCCCACGTTCTGTTGCTGCCCGTTCGAGTAGCTGGCCGTGACCGTGCCGTCGGAGCCGACTGTGAAGCTCTGATACTGGCCGGGGGCGTAGCCGTTCTGGGTGGTCTCAGAGACCGCGGAGGCCGTGTCCACCTGGCTGATGGTGGGCGTACCGCTTGCGCCGAGCAGGTTCCAGCTCATGTTCAGGTTCGAGGCGCCGTCGGCCAGCCCGTTGAAGGTGAGTGGAATTCCAGCAATGTCTCCAGCCCCATTTCCCACCGGGGTTGCGGCTACTGCCACTGGGGTCGTTTGAGTCACCGTGGTCAGATTGCCGTTGGCGTTGAAGCTCATGGTTCCGGTTACGGGCGTCGACACTCCGGCGGTAAAGTCCGATGCCGGCAGGGCGACTGAGTAGCTCCAGGTGTTGGTGGCCGTCTGGGTGTAGGTCACGGTGGCAATGTGCGGGACTCCCAACGAATCATAGACCGTGATCATGGCCGGGAACGCGGTGCCTGTGGCCGAGGCGGAATCCAGGTTCGTTGTCATATTCAGAGTGGTGGTGGCCTGCGGTTGCTGCACCTGGCCCACCGGGATATTGATGGCCGTGAGCGGCGCATTGGTGTTCACCACCCCGTTCATGGCCGGATAGCCCATCACGCTCAGGCCGTTGGAGGTGACCAGATTGCCGGCCTGAGTCAGCGAAAAGCCGCCGGCACGGCTGAATTCGTTGCTTCCGCCACCGTTGTTGACCACAAAGAAGCCGTTTCCGTTTAGCGCCACGTCGGTGGCGTTGCCGGTCGTGTTGAGAGAGCCTTGCGTAAACGAGGTCTCGTTCGACGCTACCTTCACGCCTGCGCCCACCTGGATCGGGTCGCCCGCGCCGGTCGAACCGATCTGCTGGTAGAAGAGGTCGGAAAAGTTGGTTGTCTGGGCCTTGAAGGCCGTGGTGTTCATGTTGGACAGATCGTTTGCTATCGTGTTCAGCGCCGTCGAATCGGCGTCGAGGCCGGAAAGCGGAATGTAGAAACTTGCCATCGTGGATCTCCTCTGAGTGTCATCGAAGGTTGGCGCAGGCCTTGGCGGCCGGCTGGTGAACGAGCTTCATTGGGTCCCGGGCAGCCCGCCCGCGATGGACCGCGCGTGGGACCGCCCATCCAGGGTATGGGCCACGCGATGCGCAGCGGGTTTGGCCTCGGGAACGCTGAGATTGCCGGGAGCGTGTTTGGCCCCGGAGACGTGGGATACAGAGGCGCGGGCCGCTGTGGTGCTGGCCGTGGCCGCGCCGGATGCGGCGGACTGGGCTGCGGTCAACCCGCCTCCCTTGTGCGCGCCCGCGCGGAGCTGTGCGGCGGAGGCCGTGGGACTCGCGGAAGTCACGCCGGGCGTTGCGCCGCTGGCCTGGCTGGAGGTCGAGCTGCCTGTACCGGAGGTCGAGCCGCCCAGCGCCGTCGTCAAATTCTGGTTGATGTCGATCAGTTGCTCCAGGCTGTTTACCTGGACGAGTTGGTTGATGTACTCGTTGGGGTCGGTGTCCGCCGTAGGGTCCTGGTTCTGCATCTCGGTCACCAGCAAAGTGAGAAAGTCATTGGCCGAGATGGTGGCCGAAGAACTGCTCGAACTGCTTGTGCTGCCGGTACTGTCCGTCCCGGCCGCTGAGTTCGCGATAGGAGTTGCGCCCGTGCCCATCAGAGCTTGCCCCGACGTCAAATGGTGATTCAAAATTCCTGCCAATGCCGCCATGTTTCCCTGCTTTCTTTCTGCCTGGCCTTCGAACCGGCGGGCATTCAGGCCATCACCGAGATGTGAACGCCCCCCGGCCTTTCCGCCTGGCCTGTTGCATTCAGCCCACCGGTCTGAGCCGAAATCTCTTGAAGAACTGCTGCCGTATTGGCCGGCGAACTCGCCGGAGTGTTCGATTGCGGTTCTGCATAGCCGCCCTGCCCCGTATTCTGCCCCGCTCCCTGATACATTCCCTGACTCGCGCTCTGGTCCATGCCAGCCTCAGCCGAGCGGCTCTCGGGCGCGGCCAGCGTCAGCGACTCCACCGGCGTGTGCTGCTCGGCCAGGTACGCGTTCAATCCCGCAAGATGGCCGCCAAGCGCCTGGGCCGCGTCCGCCGAACCGGGCACCAGAGCGGCATGAATGCCGCCTCCGCTTCCATCCGCGCGAACACCGATCCATCCCAGGACCGGGTCCTGAAATCCTGCCTCTGCTCGCTGGGCGCCGGCATGAATCCAGGTGGGCGCCCCTGTAGCGGTCTCCGCATCGAGCGCGGCAAAGGTTTCGCGGCTGCCAACTCCGGCCGCAGTGCCCGGCGGCGCTCCCGCCATGTCGGCTGAAGTGTTCCCTGCCCCAGGCATGCCTGCCGGATCGCGCGACAGAGTGAACCCATCCAGCGCCGAGCTGCCGGGCTGCACCCCAAGGAGATGATTCTCTTGCTGGGCCGCTTCGGCCGGGCTGGCCGCATGAGCCAGCCGCGGCGTGCTCTGCCCTGTGGTCCGCGCGCCGCCGGCAACCTCTGGCTTCCCCGCGCTCGGGGACATTGCCAAAGGCGGGCTGGACCGGGAGAGGTCGGGGCCGGCATTCGTGGGCGAAGAACCCGGCGCCAGACTCGATGCCGGAGACTCAACGGCTTTCATTTCCTGCGTCTGCTGCTGCGGCTGGATCGGATTCTGCCCCTGGGCGATCATCTGCGGCGGGTTCTCAGCATGAGATACTGTCCGGCCTGGCGCAGGAGACTCTTCCCCGGCAGACACAGCTTCCTCTTCGCCGGAGGGCACGCTGCTGATACCACGGCTAAACAAATCCCCGGCCACGGAAGCGTTGTGTGAGGCATTCTCAACCGCTGGATCTTTGTCTGCGGCATGGCCTCCGGCAGGGCTTGTTCGGCCTACAACCGGTCGAGGGGTGTCTGCATTCGATGGGGTCAGTTGCAAGGGGTCCCGGCTGGCACTGTCCGGCAATCGAGTGGTGAGATTGTCCGGTGAACGATCTTTCTGAAGTCCAGTGGCGTTTGCCATCGGAGGGGTAAAGCCAGACGATGGCATGACCAATGACACAATCCCCGGAAGCGCGGAAGCCGGCGTAGCAACGGCTTCGGCGGAGGCTGGTTGAAGCTTTGCGCTCTTGCGGCTCCCGGCCGAGCGCGTGTCTGTGGACGGTTCTGCCGGAGGGGCGTTTTCCGTATGCTTCTCAGCCGGATCGGCTGCAGCTTGCCGGGCCACTCCCGTTGCTGTCCGCCAGGCAGGAATCCCGGCACGAGAGCCAGCCGGCGTCAAGCCCGTACCGCCGGCCGCCGGCCCATGGCTCTGTTCCTCTCGTGTTGTCAAAGGCAGAATTGCGGCGTTCTTCTGCGGGGTTGCGGCGCCAACAGGGATCGGGCTTGCCCCGGAAGCTCTTTCCGCAGCCCCTGCCGGGAAGGCAGCGGCAACCGTATGCGCAATGTTTGTTTCGGTCTCTTCCTTGTTGAGCCCATCCATACCAGTGCCCAGAGAGGCCAGCTGCGACTGCCAACTGGAGCGGAAGCTCTCTGCGCCCGGCACGGATGACGGAAAAAGACCAGTGCCAGGCGCATCGGCCCACCCCGCGCCCGGCGCCTTTGCCGGAACCCGACTCTGGCCCGGCTCCGGATGCCCTCGCGTCCCGATCTCGATAGGTGTGGCAACGGTCATGGGCTGGGTTAGAGCAGATGCCGTGCCAAAGGGTGTGGGGGCAGGTTAAAGCATTGTCAGGAATGGGATCGTCGATACCGTTTCGGGAAGGCGGTGCATTCACACGCCGGAATCTCTCTCAAGTTTCCTTCGCAGTGCGCTCGTTTCCCGCGGTGGCATGTGCAGGAGTGGCAGGATGGTCCGGCTCCGCACCGGTCTCTGCCCGATGCAATCGGAAGCGGTACCAGTCGTCGAGCGCCTGCTGGCCATGCCGTCCGGCCTCGATGGCGTCCCGCGCCTCGGTCTCCCGGATCAACGTCTCGGCCTGACGGCGTTCGACCCTCTTCCCCAGGAACTCCTGCCGCAGCGTGGCCACGTCGAACTCCACCATCGCGATCCTGGGAGCCAGCGCCGCCGCATGCCGCGTGGCCGCGCGCGTCTCCTCAAGGCCGGCCAGCCGGTCCGGCAACTCCCCAGAGCGGGCGCTGACCTCGACCAGCCTCCGGCCCCGGCGATCCTGTTCGGCGGTAGCCGCCAGCGCGTGTTCCAGGCGGTTCAGCTCTCCTATTGCGGACTCCAGCGCCAGCCGGCGCTGTTCTTCTTCGAGACTTCGGATGCGCAGCAGGCGGCGCAGCGCGCGCGAGACGGCCATGGGCTCACACCTCCTCGGCCAGGCTGGAGAGGCGGCGCACGCAGTCGGCAAAACGGACTTGCTCGTGCGCCTCCTGGGTCATGAAGGCGCGCATCGCTCCCCGGGCGCGCAGGGCACGGTCGAGATCCAGGTCCGACCCCGGTTTGTAGGCCCCGATGCGCACCAGGTCTTCGGAGCGGGCGTAGACGGCCATCAACCGGCGCAGCAGCGCCGCATGCTCGCGATGCTGGGGCTCGGTCACCACCGGCATCAGCCGGCTGATCGAGTCCAGCACCTCGATGGGCGGATACCAACCCTCGGCAGCCAGGGCGCGGGAGAGCACCACGTGGCCGTCCAGCAGCGACCGCACCGCGTCCACCAGTGGATCCTGCTGGTCGTCGCCCTCCATGAGCACGGTGTAAAAGGCGGTGATCGAGCCCACGCGGAACTGTCCGGTGCGTTCCACCAGCCGGGCCAGCCGGGAGAAGACCGATGGCGTATATCCCTTGGCCGTGGGCGGCTCGCCGGCGGCTAGGCCGATCTCCCGGGCGGCCATGGCGAAGCGGGTAAGAGAATCGAGCACCAGCAGCACATGTTTTCCCTGGGCGGCGAAGAACTCGGCCACCGTGGTGGCGGCCAACGCCGCCCTCATACGCATCAGCGGCGACTGGTCGGAGGTAGAAACCACCACCACGGACCGGGCCCGGCCCTCCACGCCGAGCGAGTCCTCCAGAAACTCCCCCACTTCGCGGCCGCGCTCGCCCACCAGCCCCACGACGGTCACATCGGCCTCGGTGTTGCGGGTCATCATGCCGATCAGCGTGCTCTTGCCCACCCCCGATCCGCCGAAGATGCCCACCCGCTGGCCCCGGCCCACCGTCAAGAGGCCATCGATGGCGCGGATGCCGGTGCCGAGCGGCGTGCGAATCGGCACGCGCTCCAGGGCCGGGCGCACCACCCCATCCAGAGGCATGGCCGCGGCAGCCTTGGGATACCGACCCTCATCGATCGGCGCTCCCAGCGCATTCAGCACCCTGCCCATCAGCGCCGCGCCTACCTCGATCTCCGGACTAACTCCCAGGGCCGCCACCGGATCGCCAAAGCGAATGCCCTCGGTGCTCTCTACCGGCATCGACAGCACATTGGAGCCGCGAAACCCGATGACCTCGGCCAGATGCGGACGGCCGAACTGGTCCTGGATCTCGCAGCACTCTCCCACCGAGGCCAACGGACCCGCCGACTCGATGGTCTGGCCGACCGACTCGAGGACCTGCCCGCGCCAGCGCCAGGGCTGACCGCGCTCCAGGCGTCCGAAGTAGCGGGCCAAATACGGTGTCATGGGCGGGTCTTCCTGGCGGAGATCGCCGCTTCGTCTGGCAGAGCGGCAGCTTCGGCGCCTCGCCCGCCGGCGCGGTCGAAGAAGCCGCGCTCGATCTCTCCCAGCTGCGCGCGAATTCCCAGGTCTACCGAGCCCAACTCGGTCTCGATCATGCAGTCGCCCAGCCGCATCCCCTCCCCGGAAACCACCGCGGGCTTCAAGGCCAGGTTCGGCAGCAGGGCCATGGCTTCGGTCCACAGGTCCAGTTCCGCCGCAGGCACCCGCAGGCGCACCTGAGTCGACCCGGAGAGTTGCCCCAGAGCCACGCGCACTGCTCCGGTCAGCAGCAGCGGGTCCATCTGCGCCTCGCGGCGCAGAATGCGGGCAGAGACAGCCAGCGCCAGTTCCACGACTTCATGCTCGACCGCACGAAGATACTTGTCGCGCTCCTGGGCCAAGCTCTCGATCAACTCAGCGGCCTGCCGCACTCTCCGCTCTTCGGCAGCCGCCTGGACAGCGGCCTGTGCCTCGCGCTCGGCCTGGAGGCCCTCCAGCTTCCCGCGCTCGCGGCCCGCCTCGAAGGACCGGCGCGCCTCCTCCGACAGCCGTTGGTCAAACTCGGCGCGCTGCCCGGCCCCGGTTGCCCCGCCGGCGCGAACGCGCGTTTCCTCTCGCCCTTCGCCCGAGGCCTCCGCGGGCTCCGCCCCGGCCCAGCCACCCCAGGCTGGCCAGGGAGGTTCATCGGGGCGGGCCGGATACTCGAAGATTTCGATGCGTCCGGGCGCGCCCGATCGATTTGCCGATTCCATTGCCTGCACGGATTCCCCTAACCAGTGGTCAGTGAACAGTGGTCAGCAAGAACGCAAAACACTGAAAACTGACCACTGTTCGCTGTCCACTGTTACGCCAGCATCTCGTCGCCGGTCTCCAACTTGAGGATCACTTTGCCTTCGGCCTCCAGCCGCCGGGCCAAGTTGAGGATCTCCTGCTGGGCCTGCGCCACTTCGCGCGAGCGCACCGGACCCAGCACTTCCATGTCCTCTTTCAGCATCTCCACGGCCCGCGAGCTCATCGACTTGAAGATTTGGGCGCGCAGCTCGTCGTTGGCCCCGCGCAGCGCCAGCGCCAACTGCCGTTTGTCCACCCCGGAGACGATCTCGCGAATGGTAGCCGGCGGCACCGTGACCAGGTCTTCGAAGGTGAACATCAGGTTGCGGATGCTCAACGCCAGCTCCGGCTGGCCGTCTTCAATGGTTTCCAGAATCTTCTTCGACTCCTCGGCGTTGAGCCGGTTGAGCAGGTCGGCCACCGCCTTGAAACCCGAATAGCTCTTGCGCGCCGTGTCGCCCACGCTCTCCAGGCGGCGGTGCAGGATGTGGGCCACCTTCTGCGCCATCTCCGGAGAAAACTGCCGCATCTCGGCCAGCCTCTGGATGGAGACCACCTTGTGCTCCTCGCTCAGGTTGTCCAGCACCATCGATGCCCGCCGCGGGTCCAGATGCGCCAGGACCAGAGCGATGGTCTGGGGATGCTCGGTATCGAGCAGCTTGCCCAACTGCTGGGGATCGGTGCGCTGCAGCTTGGCCAGATTGCCATGGGCCTCCTCCTGGGAATGGCGCACCAGCATCAGCAGATCGTCGGCGCGTTGCTTGCCGAAGGTCTCGATCAGCAGACGGCTGGCGTAGTCGAGGCCCCCGTGGATCATGAAGTTCTGGGTCTCCAGGAGCCCCCAAAACTCCTCCAGTATCTCGGCGGAGAGTTCGGGTGTGATGCCGCGCAGATCGGCAAGCTCCTCGGTGAGCCGCTGCACGTCCGGCTCGGGCAGGGCGCGCAGAATCTCCTTGGCCAGCTCCTCGCCCACGGCGACAAGAAGGACGGCAGCCTTGCGCAAGCCGGGCAAATTCGCCGACTGGCGCTGCCGTGCTGCCCCGTTCTCGTATCCCTCCTCGGCCAAGGCCCGGTCCTTTCCCTGCGTTGCCGCTTGTTCTACTGCGGCCATCCCCGGTTTCCGTTCCTGCTCATCCCCGCGCTAGTCGGAGTGAATCCAGCTCTGCAACAGGCGCGAGCTCTGCGCCGGCTCCCGCTTGAGGTGCCCCGTGACCTGCTCGAAGATCTCCTGCGTTCTGATCCGCTCCGGATCAACCTCGGCGGGCTCAGGGGGCCGCAAGGCCGGCTGCGCCGCACCCGCCGTCCCGCCCGGCAGCTCCCTGGCCGTCCCCTTGCCTGCTCCCCTGAAGGCGGGCGCGGACCCGGCGTGACGAAGGGCGGGGCGCACACCGAAGGCCAGCACCACCAGGAGTCCGGCCAGCAGGGCAACATACTTGACCAGCACCGGCGAACTCTCCACCGTGGCCAGCGACTGGCTGAGCAACGGGACCGGCTGTGGAGAGCGGTTCTCATCGAAGGCCAGATCTTCGACCGTCAGCATGTCTCCGCGCGCGGCGTCGAAGCCCACCGCCGCCTGGGCCAGCGCGGTCAGGTTGCGCAGCTCGTCGGCCGAGCGGGGCTGCCAGAGCGCCGCCTTTCCCTGGGCCGCAAGCTGCGCCAGCCTATCGTTCACCACGATGGCCGCCGTCATTCGCCGCACCCTGCCCGGATTCTCGAGGACGTGGCGCACCGTTTTCGAGGCTCCGTAGGTCCCGGATTCGCTCTTCGCGGATTGGGGCGGCGCGGTCTGTTGCGGGTAGACGGGCAGCGCCTGCGCGTTGGGCGCGTTCGAGGCGACGCCGGGAACTCCTGCGGCCACCGGCTGGCCGCCGGCCGTTTGCTCGGTGCGCTGCATGGAAAGGGTCACCGTCTGGTCCGGATCGTAGCTCTCCCGGGTCTCCTCGGTGGCCGCCGGATCGTAGTCCAGGGTCACGGAAGCGCGCACATTGCCCGCCCCGGTCACCGGCTCCAGGGTGGCGATCAGCTTCTCCTCGAGGGCCTGCTCGGCCGTCAGGCGCATGGCGTCTGCCGTCTTCGGCCCCAGCGGCAGGTGGCCGGCCGCATCCACCAGCACCACCCGCTCGGGCGCCAGGCCGTCCACAGCCGAGGCCACCAGGTTGCGAATCGCCTCCGGCTCCCCATCGGCCAGCGAGCGGTGGCGCAGCTTGATCACCACCGAGGCCTTGGCCGGGCGCTCAGCCTCGCGAAAGAGCGAGTCGTGAGGCAGCACCAGGTGAACCCGCGCCGACTCGACATCGGACAACGAGCCCACGGTGTGCTCCAGCTCTCCCTCCAGAGCCCGCTGATAATTGACCTGCTCGTCGAACTCGGATCCCACCCAGTTGGGCTTGTCGAAGATCTCAAAACCCAGCCGTCCGCTCTTCACGCCTCCCTTGGCGGCGGTCACCAGGCGGGCCTTGTCCAACTGCGCGGCCGGAACCCGGATGCCGGCCCCGTTTTCGGCCGGCTCATAAGGAATCTGCGCCTGGGTGAGAATCTGGCCGGTCTGGCGCGCGTCTTCCGGGTCCAGGTTCGCGTACAGGATGCGCCAGTCGGGGCCGAGCGCATACCAGGACAGGCCTGCAACCAGCGCCGCCAGCAGCAAGGCCGCCATCAGCGCCCAGCCTCGCTGCGCGGGCTGCATCGCCGCCCAGTGAGCCCGCCCCAGCCCCCACAGCCCGGCGAGCCGGTCCGTCAACTGGGGTTGTCCGGGCGTAGCAGGCGTGCTCTTTTCCAACTGTGTTCCAGTGGCCATGATCCCAGTGTCCCGCCGCTTTCCCGTCGTTGATTCCGCGCTGTTGAGAGCCCATTCATTGCCGGGACTGTCTTCTGCGTGGCCTGCTCACCCCTTCGGCTCACACGCCCGCCCGCGCAACCGTCCTAAAACTGCATGCCAATTACCTGCTGGTAGGCCTGGACCGCCTTGTTGCGCACGGCCAGCGCCAGTTCGAAGGCCATGCTCGCCTTCTGGGTGGCGATCATCGCCTGATGCACGTCCACGCCGGAGCCGGTCATCAGCCCGGCCACGGCGGAGTGGGCCTGTGCCTCCAACTGGTTCACCTGGCCGACCGCATCGGTCAACAGATCGGAGAATGGGGTGGGCGCGGCGGCGGCGGAAGCCGTGGCCAGCGACGCGCCGGAACCGGCGAGGCCCGATAACGCTGGAGTTACTGCATTGATTGGGTTCATCGCAGTTTGCATTGGTCCTTTCTGCAGTCTTCAGCCTGCTGTTGTCCGCTCCTTGCGCCGCCTTCCGCCAGGGCCGTCAAGCCGCTGCCGATGGCTACGACTTGGCGATCTCCAATGCCGAGGAGATCATGCCCTTTTCAGCCTGCACCGCGGAGCTATTCAGACCATATGCACGTGTCGCCCCCATGAGGTCCACCATCTCTGTGAGGGGATTAATGTCCGGATACGAGACATACCCGTCGGGCCCGGCATCGGGATGGCCGGGATCGTATCGTTTGAGCGGAGCCGAGGGGTCCTCGACCACGCCGGCGATATACACGCCCGGCGCCACCGGCCCGGAGCCGGCCGCATTCAGCGCGGGAAGAGCCGGAGAGCCGAAGGTTCCCGAAGCCGTGGCCAGGGAATCGAGAAACCCGGGATCGCCCGAATTGGCGGCGAAGATCACATGCTGCCGGTGGTAAGCGCCGCCCGCGGCCGTGCGGGTGGTTTCAGCGTTGGCCATGTTGGCCGCCACCACCTCGGCGCGCATCCGCTCGGCCTGCATGGCCCCGCCCGAGGTCTCCATCAATCCAAAGAGGTTCATTCTCCAGCCTCCTTCCACTGCCCAGGTTACTTGCTGTCGGCGTGGATGGCGTCCATCACCCGCTGATACTCCTGCCGGAGCAGGGCCACGCCGGTTTTGAACTCCAGTTGCGCCTCGGCCAGATTCAGGCCCTCGCGGTCCATGGAGACGTTGTTGCCGTCGGGGCGCGCGATCAGCCCATCCACGGACTTGACACGCACCTGCCGGGGCGCGCGTCCCCGGTCCACGCCGTCCATGGCCTCCCGCATCTCGGCCTCGAAGTCCATCCCCGCGGCCCGGTAGCCGGGGGTGTCGATGTTGGCCATGTTGGCCGCGGTCAGCTTGGCCTGGCTGGTGGCCAGGTCCAGGTAACGGGCCAACTGGTCGCTCAGCCGGGTTTCGATCTCCATGCTCATCGCAACCTCCCTTCCGGACCGCTCAGTTCACCGTGAGTCCAAAGTCGATCTCCCTCGCGGTGAGGACGGCCTCTTCGCCGGCCAGAATGGCGGCCCGCTCCAGAACGTGTTCGAGTTCGCGGACGTTGCCGGGCCAGTCGTGGACGGCGAGTTTGGCCAGTGCCCCCGCGTCGACGCGCTTTACCGGCGCCTCGCGGCCCATCCGCTGCATGAAGTGTTCCACCAGCAGAGGCAGGTCCTGGGCGTGCTCGGCCAGCGATGGAGTGCGGATGAGGAAGACGGCCAGGCGGTAGTAAAGGTCGGAGCGGAAGCCGCCCGACTGGGTCTGCTGGGCCAGCGCCTGATGGGTGGCGGCCACGATGCGCACGTCTACCTTCACGATCTCGTTGTCACCCACCCGCTGCAGCTCGCCGCACTCCACAAAGCGCAGCAGCTTGGATTGCAGAGCCAGCGGCATCTCACCGATCTCGTCCAGAAGCAACGTACCGCCGTCGGCGGCCTCGATGCGCCCGACGCGTCCCTGCACCGCGCCGGTAAAAGCGCCGCGGGTGTGGCCGAACAGCTCGGCTTCCAGCAACGCCTCCGGAATGGCCGCGCAGTTGATGACGACAAAGGGCTTGCGGCTTCGGGGCGACAGCCGGTGCAAGGCCTCGGCCACCAGCTCCTTGCCCGAGCCGGTGGGTCCTTCGATCAATACCGGAGTCGAGCGCGGAGCCACCAGGCGGATGCGGCGGCTGACCTCCAGCATGCAGGGGGCGTTGCCGACCAGCTCCGGGAGGCGTTCGATGGACGCCGGCTCGTCCCCGGGTCCGGGCAACTGCACCAGATTGGGTAGCGCCGGGGAAGAGTTGGGCTGCGCGGGCTTCGAGCCGGCTGCGGCAGGATGAGCCGCGACCGGCCAGGGATTCGTGCGCATCCGGGCGGGCGCCGCGTTCGGTTTGTTGAGCGCGGGCGCCGTGTTCCACGCCGTCGTATCGGTGTCTTGGCTGCGGCGCAGGGCGTAGAGCAGCTCCTGGCGATAGGGGCCGCGCGGGCTCTCCTGCGCGGAGGAGCCGCCTGCGGTCACCAGATCCACTTGCGGAAAGGATCCGCGGAAGTCCTTGATAAACTCGGCCAGGTCGAGATCGGGCAACCATGAGTCGACGATGATGGCCTCCGGGAGGGCGGCTTCGGTTTCGGCCCAGGCGTGGGCGCCGCCCTCGGCCTCGCGCACCTGCCAGCGCAGGCCGGTGAGGATCTCGGAGAGCCGCTGGCGGAAGCTGCGATCGGCGCTGGCCACCAGCGCGGTGCGCGGCCGGATGCGGGCGGCGGGAGGAAGAACGGAAGCCGGAACAATCTGCATGGGTATTCTCCTAACCATCGAGCGGGTTGATCAAAGCGAGTGCGCTTCAGGGACCGGACCGGTTGCTGACGGCCTGGCCGTGGGAATGACGAACGCGGGGGTTGCGGCGAGGGCCAGATCAGCCTCCGAAGGCACCACGTAGCCCTGCCCGCGCACCGTCCGGATCAGTTGTCCGGGGGGCGGGTCCTTGAGCTTGCGGCGCAGGTAGTTAATGTAGACATCCACAATGTTGGTGGTCTGCGCCGGCTCCAGATTCCAGACCGAGTCCAGCAGCTCCACCCGCGAGACGCACTGGCCGCGGTTGAGCATCAGGTGCTCCAGCAGGGCAAATTCCTTGTTGGTGAGCAGGATCGACTGGCCGGCGCGGCGGGCCGTGTGATCCAGCCGGTCGAGTTCCAGGTTGCCGGCCCTCAATTGCAGCCGCGCCTCCCGCTTGCGCCGCAACAGGGCCCGGCAGCGGGCTCGCAGCTCGTGCAGGCTGAAGGGCTTGATCATCAGGTCGTCGGCCCCGCAGTCCAGGCAGCGGACGCGTGTGTCCACCTCCTGCCGCGCGGTCAGCACCAGCACCGGCAGGTCTGCGTCAATGGCCCGAACCTCCTTGAGCACCTGCTCGCCGTCCTTGACCGGCATATTGAGATCGAGGATGGTCAAATCCGGCATCTCCTGACGAAATGCCTCTACGGCGGCCGCTCCATCGCTGGCCACGCGCACGCGATGCCCGTCGGCTTCCAGGCCGCGGCTCAAAAACAATCCCAATGCCTTGTCGTCTTCGGCGATCAATAACCTCATGGCAGCCTTCCTCTTGGGCAGCGTCCTCAACCCGCAACGGCAGCCCGCTCTACGAAAGGGCACGGCATTCGCCGCGCCGCATCCCGGCCGGCTTAGTGTGCGCTAAGGAACGGCTCCCCATAACCATCCCGCGTGGGGGAGAAGAACTCAAGATTGGAAAGAAGAAAGAACAAGAGGGGATTCCAGAATCGGCACAGGCAAGGGGAAATGTCCCAAAACGGCGAATGTTTGCACGCCGCTTATGACCCCGGTTTACCACCCCTGCTCAAGGTGTTCAGTTCCATGACATCCTTTACACATGGTCTCGGGACATGCTTTACGCTTCCGCTCTAGCGCAAGCGCCTGGAACACGTAAAGAAGGTCTTCAGAAGCCAGTTTGCGCAGTGACCGAAAAAAGTCGAAAAAGAGTTGACGCGGTTCGCCGTTTATTCGCTATAATGTTCGCATGGCTGTTACAAGAAGGCAAAAAGAGGTTCTCGACTTCCTCGAATCGTTTGTGGCGCGCAACGGCTACTCCCCGTCGTTTGAGGAGATTGCGCGCGGCATGGGGCTGAAGAGCCTGGCAACCGTGCACAAGCACATTACCAACCTGGAAAAGAAGGGGCTGCTGGACCGCGTGCATAACCGCAGCCGCTCCATCGACGTTCTGCCGCCGGGCACGCGCACCCGCACCAGCGACAGGCTGCCGCTGGCCGGGCGAATCGCCGCCGGCTTTCCCGTCGAAGCGATGGAGACCGAGGAGAGCATCTCGCTGCATGACGTGGTGGGCAACCGCGACGTCTTCGCCCTCGAGGTGCGCGGAGATTCGATGCGCGACGAACACATCATCAACGGCGATTACGTGCTGGTGGAGCGCGCGCGTACGGCTCGCCAGGGCGAGATCGTGGTGGCCCTGGTGCATGGCTCCGAGACCACCTTGAAGCGCTTCTACACGGAGGGCAACCAAGTGCGGCTGCAACCGGCCAACATGGAGATGGAGCCCATCTATGTTCCGGCCGCGCAGGTAGCCATTCAGGGCCGCGTGCTCGGCGTGCTGCGCAAGTACCGTTAACCGTTCGTTTGTCGCCGAATACGGTGAAGGCCCGGCGCACCCACCGGGCCTTCCCATTGCCAATCTGCGGCTTCCGCGGAGTTCCGTTACGCCAACAGGCGCTTGATCTTCTCTTCAATCACGTCCTGGGGCACATAGCCCACGATCTGATCGGCCACCTTACCGCCCTTGAAAAACAGCAGTGCGGGAATGCCGCGAATGCCGTAGCGCGACGGTGTGGCGCCATTTTCGTCCACATTTACCTTGATCACCTTCAGCTTGCCGGCATAGGTTGCGGCTACGCCGTCCACGATCGGCTCGATTGCCTTGCACGGACCGCACCAAACGGCCCAAAAATCCACCAGAACCGGCTGCTCGCTGTGCAGCACTTCCTGATCGAACGTTGCATCGTTGACTTCCAGGACTCCCAAACCAGCCATGATCCTCCTTGCGGCGCCCACACTTCTTCCAGTGTACCGGGAATCGCGCTTTCATGGGATGCGGCACTCTGGCGGAAAGTCGCAAACCGCGCCTGAACCGTAAACGGCAGGTGGGTGTGCGATGTGCGAACCAATTCGCTGGCGTGCCTCTGAGACGCTGGCCTTAGAGCGCTCTCGCCGCGCCATGGGAGCAAACAAAAGCGCCCGGATCCTGAAAAGGATCGCGGGCGCTAGAGCAGCCCTCCCCCAGAACTGCCCACGCAGCGAATTTAGGTGTTTCCGGGGTGAATAGCAAGGAATCTTAGGTAATCGAAGTAGCAATAACTAATGGGGGATTACCTAGAAAGCCACTAGAGCCGAAGCAAGAAGTTACCGCAATGACAACCTTTTCATCGACGTGTCCGGAATACGGCTCCCGGCCATCAACTCTGGTCCGTCTCAAGGAACTGCCTTGCCCCGGCAGGCAAAAACCGGCAGACCACGAGTTCCGGCTCCGGCAGGCCTGCAACCGCATTGCGGATGGCGGCCGAAGCCTCCGGGAGGCTTTCCTCGCTGCCGACCACTACAAGAACGGCTGGACCGGCGCCACTCAGCGCTGCTCCCAGAATGCCGTGATCTCCTGCCAGCGGCAGCAGAGGAAGCAGCAGCGGACAGATGGGCGCGCGGTAGGGCTGGTGAATGCGGTCCTGCATGGCGATGCGCAGCAGATCAGCTCGCCCCTGGACAAAGGCAAGCCCCAGCAGCGCCACGGACTGTATGTTGGCCACAACGTCGGCCCGTGAGTAGCAGTCGGGAAGCATGCCGCGGGCCTTGTTGGTGGACAACGGCTCCGCGGGAAGAACGACGATGGCCCGCCACTCGGCCGGAGGGACGGCCCGGGCCACATGCACGGTTTTGCCTTCGCAGGCCGCGGCGACAAACCCGCCCAGCCAACAGGCCGAAGCGTTGTCCGGATGGCCCTCCAGCGCCGATGCCTCTTCGAGAATGTGCTCCGGGCTCCAGCCCAACTGGCCAAAGTGCACTGCGAGCACAATGGCCGCCAGCCGTCCGGCCGCGGACGAGCCGCAGCCCATTCCAAGCGGAATGTCATTGGCCATGCGAATTGCCAATGGCATGATCGGCCGGCCATGGCTCTGAAGCAGCCCTTTGTAAATCTCCAGGATGAGATGATTCTCAAGCCTCGAAATGAGCTCCCAGTCCCTGCCGGTCGCGGCAATCGAGAACTCCGCGGCCGGTTCAGCCTCGATCTCAAGATAGAAGTCGAAGGCCACGGCGACAGCGTCGAAACCGGGGCCGAGATTGGCTGAGGTGGCAGGCAGGCGCAGCCGGAGACTCCCGGCCTTTGCTCTCAAGGCGTCGCTCATCCCACTCTGTCCTTCATCGCGGCCAGCACCGCGGCCGGCGTGGCCTCGACCACCTGCGCGTTGCGCCGCAAACCCTTGATCTCCGCCTCCCGGCCAACACTCTCCTCATCCGTCAAGAGCGTTCCACGATGGAAGTCGATGGTGTAATCGGCGTCCTTGAGGGTGTGGCCGGTGAGCATCAGAACCACCGTTTCGCCTGGCTCGATCGCGCCCTGGGCACACAGCTTTTTCAACCCTGCGAGGGTGACGGCGGAGGCCGGCTCGCAGCCCAGCCCTTCAGCGCCCACTTCGGCCTTGGCGATCGCTATCTCGGCCTCGGTCACGTCCAGACACCAGCCGCCCGTCTCCTGGATGACCCGCGCTGCCTTGCGCCACGAAGCCGGATTGCCGATGCGAATTGCGGTGGCCCGCGTGTGCGCCTCTACCGGCTCCAATGCGGCTCCGTGGCTGGTTTCAAAGGAGCGCACCAGCGGATTGGCCCCCGCTGCCTGAATCACGGAGATGCGCGGCTGCCGCGCCACCAGTCCCAACTCGTGCAGTTCGCGGAAGCCCTTGCCCAGCGCCGAACTGTTGCCCAGGTTGCCTCCGGGCACAATCAGGTGGTCGGGAACATTCCAGTCGAAGGCCTCGGCAATCTCGAAGGCCGGCGTCTTCTGCCCTTCCAACCGGTAGGGATTGACCGAGTTGAGCAGGTAGATGGGCGCTTCGTTCACAATCTGCGTCAGCAAGCGGAGGCAGCCGTCGAAATCGGCCTTCAACTGGCAGGTGACGGAGCCGTAGTCCATGGCCTGTGACAGCTTGCCCCAGGCGATCTTTCCCTCGGGAATCAGCACCAGGCTGCGCAGCCCGGCGCGCGCGGCATAGGCGGACATCGCGGCAGAGGTGTTCCCTGTCGACGCGCAGGCCACCCACTCGAAGCCACGCTCCTTGGCCACGCTCATCGCCGCGGTCATGCCCGTGTCTTTGAAGGAACCTGTCGGGTTCATTCCCTGGTGCTTGGCGAAGAGCTGGTCGATTCCCAGGGCCTTGGAGGCGCGGGGCAGGTGGTAGAGGGGCGTATTGCCCTCGCGCAAAGTCACGGCGTTGTTCAAGCTGTCCAGAATCGGCAGCAGCTCGCGGAATCGCCAGACGCCGGAGTGGTCCAGCGCCTCAGAGGACGAGCGCCGCTCCCGCCACAGCCACTTGAGCGCGCCGGGATTGGGGCGATCAGGCCCCTTGCGCTGGCTCCAGCCCGGATACTCCACTTCAAACAGCTCTCCGCAGACCGCGCAGCGAAAGTCCGGGCGCGCTTCCGCCCCCGCGATCCGCGCCCCGCATCCAAAACAGCGCAACTGGTGCAAATTGTCGTTCATGCCTGAGGATAGGGTACCAGCCAGCGGCGAATTTTGGCGTGCACTGGACACTTATGCCACCCTTTGCCAAAGAGGTTCTCGGTTCCGCTTCTTGGATTGCGGTGCGTGGCTGCGGAACGGGCACGGAAGCTGGGCGAATCGGGAACGCTCAAGTTGCGGCAATTACCAGGAGCGTTGCGTCATCTTGGAATTGAGCCTCGCAAAAGGCCGTGACCTCCGCGAGCAGCCGGCGATTCAGCTCGCTTGCGGAGAGTCCAGCGTTGGCCTTTGCAAATGTTGCAATACTCGTTTCTTCGAATTCCTGCCCGTGCGCATCCGACGCTTCCGTGATGCCGTCGGTGAACAGGAGCAAGCGGTCCCCTGCCCTCAACTCGATCACCGAGTCCTCGTATTTCCAGCTTGGGAAGACGCCGAGCACTGCGCCGCCTTGCTCCAGCATGTGGACAGAACCGGCAGAGACGAGGATGGGGTAAAGATGTCCGGCGTTGCAGTACTGAAACGTACGCGCTTCACCATCGAGGATTCCGTAAAAAAACGTCACGAACTTCCCCGTCGCAATGTTCTCGTGCAACAGGCTGTTGACTTTGCCGCACACCCTGGCCGGGCTCTCCGAGTCGCTCGCAAACGCGCGAACCGCGGCTTGCACATTGGCCATCAGAAGCGCGGCCGATACCCCTTTTCCGACCACGTCGGCAATGCAGATTCCAAGCCGGTGGTCGCCGAGCCGGAGCACGTCGTAGTAATCCCCGCTCACGGAGAGAGCCGGTTGCCATGCTCCAGCGACTTCAAATCCCGGAAGCTGGGGAATTTTGCTTGGAAGCAGCGACTGCTGTATCTCCCGGGCCCGCTGCAATTCCTGCTCCTGCATTTCAAGCCGAGCTGTCCCGAGTTCAACCGAATGCTGAAGCTCGATGTTGCGCCGTTCCAGCCGCTCCTTCGTCGTGTGGTACAGAAACGAGAGAACACCGAAAACGAAGGTGATTAGATACGGGAACTTCCATCCGGTTCTAATGAGATGAGAAACCGTCTGCGGAGTAGGCGGGGCAATCAACCATACCACTACACTCGAAAACACGTAGACAGGGATCGCAAGTACAAGTAGGACTGGCAGGAAAACCAGCCAGTTGAAAGGGAACGGCCTTTGCCGATAAAGGAAGTTCAGTCGATCGGTTGCAGGGGTGAGGAGATTCCCAATGCAAAGAGAGTACACCAGGATCGTCGCGGGATTGATCGGCTGTCCGATGGCCCAGAAAATGGCGCCACCGACTGCGGAAACGGCGAGGTAAAGGCTTTGCTGCCTGAAGAAGCGAACTAGAGAAGGATAGTTGACTTTCACGCTACCACGCTGTCTGAGCCTCAATTGAGCTAACTGTCAATTCTATTCCCGCAATCAGAATCCCAGCATCACCGGCTCCATTTCAAGATGAATGCCAAAGCGGGCCTCGACCGCGGTGGCAATCTGGCTGGCCAAAGCGAGAATCTCTGCCGCGCTCGCGCCGCCGCGGTTCACCAGCGCCAGCGTATGCCGCGACGACACGCCCGCCGCGCCCAGCGCGTAGCCCTTCGCGAAACCAGCCTGCTCAATGAGCCACGCGGCAGGTACTTTGACCCGGCCCATATTCTCAGGCCCTGTCCCGGCAGGAAAGCGCGGCGGCTCTTTCGCGCTGCACTCGGCAATGCGCCGCACCTGCTCCTCTGTGACCACCGGATTCTTGAAAAAGCTGCCCGCGCTGCGGCAGTCGGGATCGCCCTCGACCAACAGCATTCCCTTGGACCGGCGAACGCGGCGCACGGCCGCGGCAACCTCGGCAAGGCTCACTTCCCTGCCCTCTCTCTCACTCTCCGCAAGGGCGCGTTGCAGCTCCGCATAGCGCAATGTGGGCGCGCCGCCGGGGGTGAGCCGGTAGTCCACGCGGGTGACGACGTACCGCCCGCGATCCGCCGAGTTGAAGCGGCTGCGGCGGTAGGCGAAACCGCACTCCGCACCTGAAAACTCGACAAATTCATGCTCTTCCAGGTCAAAGGCGCGCACCCGCTCGATGGCCGAAGCCACCTCCTGCCCGTATGCGCCTACATTCTGAACCGGAGTCCCGCCCACTGTGCCCGGAATGCCTGCCAGGCACTCGACGCCCGCGCAGTTGTCCCGTACGGCGCGCTCCACAAAGCCATCCCAGTCCTCGCCGGCGCCAACCTGATAGATCGTTTGGCCTGAATCCTCCACCGTCTCGGCCACCGCAATGCCGCGCAATCCCACCCGCAGCACCAGGCCATCGAATCCGGCGTCGGAGACCAGCAGATTGCTGCCGCCGCCCAGCACAAAAAGCGCCAGCCCGCGCTCCCGCGCCCATGCCGCCGCCTCAACGATCTCCTCTTCGCTGGCTGCCTCAACAAACCAGCGCGCCGGGCCGCCGATGCCGAAGGTCGTGAAGGACGCAAGCGGCTTGTTTTCTTCCATGAGCATCGGTTAAAGGCTACACCACGGCGTTTGACGATAGAATAATTGCAGGCACTTCCCTGCCGGAGGCAAAAATGTACCCAGAATTGATGGTAATTCCCATGCGCGAGGAATTGGTGCGCGCTGGGATCAAGGAAACCCGGACCGCCGAGGATGTGGACGCGGCGCTGGCCCAACCGGGCACAACCATGTTGGTGGTCAACTCAATCTGCGGCTGCGCGGCTGGCAAGATGCGCCCCGGCGTGCGGCTGGCGCTCACTGCCTCCGCCAACCAGCCCGACCACAGGATTACGGTCTTTGCCGGCCAGGACCGCGAAGCCACCGAGCGCGCCCGCAGCTACTTTGAAGGCAACCCGCCCAGTTCCCCCGCCATCGCCATCCTGCGCGACGGCAAGCTGGTCTACCTGATGCAGCGCTTCGTCATCGAGCAGGCCACCGCGCAGCAGATTGCCGGCGAACTGGTCCGCGCCTTCGACGAGTTCTGCGCCAAGGCAACGGCGTAGCGGCGCATTTCGCAGTCTCATCCGCCAAACGGCCTCCCATTGGAGGCCGTTTGGCTTTGCTACTTGTTTTCGCTGACTCAGTCGCCCTCGGCCGCTTTAGGCAGCTTCTGCACCTTGCTGTGCTTGATCGAGTATCCGAAGTAGATCACCAATCCGACCAGGAGCCAGCCGATCATCACCGTCCAGGTAATGAGCGGGAGATTGGTCATCAGATAGACGGCGGTGATGATGCCCAGAATCGGCACCAACGGAACGAACGGCGTCTTGAAGGGCCGGTGCAGGTCAGGATGCCGCACCCGCAGAACCCATACTCCGGCGCAGACGATGGTGAAGGCCAGCAGTGTGCCGATGTTCACCAGTTCGGCGAGCCGGTCGACGGGTAGCAGAGCCGGCAGGATGGCCACCACAACGCCCACCACTATGGTAGAAATCCAGGGCGTGCGGAATTTGGGATGAATGGCCGAGGCCCACTTGGGCAAAAGGCCGTCGCGGGACATGGAGAAGAAGACGCGCGACTGGCCCAGCAGCATGACCAGCATCACGGTTGCCAGCCCGAAGACCGCGCCGATTTTCACCAGCAGCGAGCCCCAACTCACGCCTGTAGCGTCAATGCCCAGCGCCACCGGATCGGCAACGTTCAGCTCCTTGTAGTTCACCAGGCCGGTCAGCACCGTGGAAACCAGGATATAGAGGATGGTGCAGATCACCAGCGAACCGAGGATGCCCAGAGGCATATCCTTTTGCGGATTCTTCGCTTCCTGGGCTGCCGTCGAGACGGCGTCAAACCCGATGTAGGCAAAAAAGATGGAAGCCGCGCCCGTGGCAATGCCGTGCCAACCGAAATTCCCGTGCCCGTCGGAGGGCGGAAGGTAAGGGTGCCAATTGGCCCAGGCCAACTGCGGATGGTGGGCAATGAAATAGATTCCGATGACCAGAAAGACGCCGACAATGCCCAGCTTCACCACCACGATGACGGAGTTCAGGTTGGCCGACTCTTTGATGCCGATGACCAGAACGGTAGTGACGAACAAGATGGCCAGAATGGCCACCATGTTGAAGAGCGCAGTCACGTGCGGCAGCCCCGCCGCTTGCGTTCCCGGCGGCAGTGAAGTCAGCGGCAGCCATCGCTCGTGAAAGAAGACCAGCACGGTGCCGGGAGTCGCAGTCAGCCGCGGCGGCATGTAGATATGCAACTGCTGCAGCAGGCTGTTGAAGTAACCCGACCAGCCGGAGGCCACGGTGGCCGCGCCAAAGCCGTACTCCAGTCCCAGGTCCCAGCCGATGATCCAGGCGACAAACTCGCCCAGCGTCGCATAGCCGTAAGTGTAGGCCGAGCCGGCGATGGGAATGATGGAGGCAAACTCGGCATAGCACAGGCCGGCGAAGGCGCAGACGATGCCGGCCAGCACAAAGCTGAGCGCCACAGCCGGCCCGGCATGCAAGGCCGCAGCCTGCCCGGTGAGCACAAAGATGCCGGCGCCGATGATAGCGCCGATGCCAAGAGTGATGAGGTTCGTTGCGCCCAGTGAGCGCTTGAGCGTGTGTTCGCCCTGTTCACCGGCCTCTTTCGAGAGCATCGACATGGGTTTGATACGTAGCAGCCTGGACATGAATGAGGGACGTCCTCCTCAGTGGTTGAGATCAGATTGAATTTGACTTGCCGTGAGCTTGGCTCGTAGGCCGCCGCGACCAGAAGAGATAAACGGGTATGCCCAGCAGCACCAAAACCAGGCCCGGCCATGTGTACTGGGGCTTGTATCGCAATAATACGATACAAATCCAGGAGGCAAGCAGGATATAGAGCCCCGGCAGCACCGGATAGCCCAGCGCCTTGTAGGGACGCGGCGCCTCCGGCTGTTTGAAGCGCAGCACGAACAGCCCAACGATGGTGAGGATGTAAAACACCAGCACCGCGAAGATGATGTAGTCCAGCAACTGGCTGTATGAGCCCGAGATGCACAGCACGGTGGCCCACGCAGCCTGCACCAGCAAGGCCGCCACCGGCGTCTTGTAGCGCGGATGCAGCTTGCCGACGGACTTGAAGAACAGTCCGTCGCGGCTCATGGCATAGTAAACGCGCGCCCCGGCCAGCGTCATTCCATTGGCGCAGCCGAAGGTGGAAACCAGAATAGCCGCGGCCATCAACCACGCGCCGCCGGAGTGAAAGATTTGCTCCAGAGCTGCCGTGGCCACGCGGTCCTCCGCCGCGAACTGCACTCCCCGCGCCAGCACCGTGGCCCCGTTGGGATCGCCGTGCATGGGCAGGACCAGCAGGTAGCCCAGCGACACAAGAAAGTACACTGTCAGCACAAATCCCGTGCCCAGAATCAGCGACAGAGGAATGTTCCGTTTGGGATTCTTCACCTCGCCGGCGGTGAACGTGATGTTGTTCCATGCGTCGGCGGAGAACAGCGACCCCACCTGCACCACGGCCAGAATCACCAGCAGATTCACCAGCACGATGGGACCGCCGACACCCACTTGCACTGGATCGCGCGCACTCCAGCCGGCATTCTTCCAGAACTGGCTCCAGCCGGGGCCGAAATTTGCTTGCCATGCGATGGCATTGCGCCCCACCGTGAAAGCGAGCAGAATCAGCGCCGCCAGCGACAGAGCCTTGGCCGAGGTGAAGACGTTCTGGATCAATGCGCCCAGCTTCACGCCAAAGATGTTGACGATCGCCAGAAAGAAGACCACTGCGATCGCGGTGAGGTTGGCCGTGCTCACGCCGATCTCCATGTTCCCCAGCACCATGGGCCCAATCTTGAGCGCTGGAACATGGGCAATATCCCACAGCCAGTGCGTCGTCGAGATGGTGGGGAAAAACACGCCCAGAAACTTGCCGAAGGCCACGCAGACGGCGGCGATGGTGCCCGTCTGAATGACCAGAAACAGCGTCCATCCGTAGAGGAAACCCCACAGCGGCCCCAGCGACTCGCGCAGGTAGACGTACTGGCCGCCGGCCCTGGGCATCATGGCCGCCAGCTCGCCGTAGCTCAGCGCGGCGATCATGGTGAGGATGGCCGTAACCACCCACGCGCCCAGGTAAAGCGCCGGAGAGTTGGTGCCCCTGGCAATGTCCGCATCGACGATGAAGATGCCGGACCCGATCATCGACCCGATCACCAGCGCCGTGGAGCTGAAAAGGCCGAGGCTTTGCACCAGCCGGGGAGCGTTGGCGGAATCGTTTATCGGGCCGGCGGCCTCGGGGATGGGAGTCGCGTCTTGGGTCGTCACTTAAAGAAAGTTTTAGCGGATTTTGTCGAGAATGTCTTTCTATTTCTTAAAGTGTGTGAAAACAGGACACTTTGTACGAATTCAGGACACTTTTGCTGAGGATCACATCAAAGCCCCGTGCCCCATCCTTTTCGTGTTCTTTGCGAAAAGGGTGGGAGACCACGAACCCATGCTTGCCAGCTCTCAGCCCAGTTCCGCCAGCCACCTGCGAAACTCAGTCGCGGGGTCCGGCTGCCGAAAGATCGCTCCAGCGACAGCCACCACCGTAGCTCCGGCAGCCAGCGCGGCCTCCGCCGTGACCAGCGTAATGCCGCCGACAGCCACCAACACCGGGCCCGGTCCAGCCTGTGCGCGTAGCCGCCGCACGCCTTCCACGCCAATCGGAGGCTTCGAGGTTTGCTTGGTCCGCGTCGGATAGACAGGGCCAATGGAGAGATAATCCACCGGCTCAGCCAGAATTCCCGGCAGCAGCGCCTCGCTGCCGCCAAAGGTTCCCACGACACGATCCGGCCCCAGCAATCTGCGAACCTTGGCGGGCGGCAGGTCGCCGGCATCCACGTGCACGCCGTCAAAGCCAATCTGTTCAATCAGATCGGCCCGGTCATCGAGAATCAGCTTCACCTGACCGGTGGGCAGCGCCGCGCGAAGAATCTCAGCGTCGGCCAGCAACTCAGCTTCAACGCCGGTCTTGTTTCGGTATTCAAGCAGCGTCACCCCAGCCTGGGCAAGTGAGCCGCCCAACCTGCGCAGAAACTCAGCGCGGCCGGTTGCCGGAAGGATCGAAGCATCCAGGATGGGGTAGACCTTGGGAAAGGAAATGGGCATGGAACAAGGGTAAATGAGGCAGTTGTCAGTGAACAGTGATCAGTGATCAGTTCCCAGGGGGCGCTCTGCGAGCTCAGGGCGTCGCTCACTCAAGAGGTTCCAGTTCGCCGACCACGGGTTGCTTGTAACTGACCACTGACCACTGACAACTGACAACTGTCTTCCTACATCTCATCCGCCGACGGCCCGTACGTGCCGGGGATCGGCTTGTCCAGGAGCCGTATATAAACCCCCAACTGCGCGCGGTGGTGGATCAGGTGGTCGAGCACCCAATTGCGGAAGACGCGATACTTCGATTCGTCGATCCAGGCCTGGCCGCCGGCCACAAACTTCCAGTTCTCGTCCCACTTCTCAGGGACAAATTTGGCCAGTTCCGCCTTGGCTTGGGCTATCTGCCCGTCAAATCGCTCCAGCAAGGCCTCCTTGGACGCTGGGACGTAGGGATCCCACTTGTGATCCGGGGGAAACTCCAGCTTGTCGGTGGTCAGAGTGGAAATCGCCCACTCCCCGGCTGTATCCGAGACGTGTCCTGCTAAATGGCCCAGGCTCATCGACTTGGGGTGGGGTTTGAAGGTGAAATCGACATCGGCCGGAATCGCCTCCAGCATTTTGCGCGTCTTGGCGGTCTCGCGGTCGTATTCGGCAATCAGTTCCTTTTGAAAGTCCATCGGGGCAACCTCCTGTGTTGCCAAGCCAGCATAAATCAGGGCCCACCTGAAAAGCGAATAAAAAGCGATAGATTGTCGCAATATTCGTAGGCAAGCCCGCTCCTACTTGCCTTCTCCGCCTTTGGCGGCCAGGAACCGCTCCATGAACTTGGTGTCGAATTCGCCGGCGCGGAAGCCGGGGTCGGCAAAGATCGCCTGATGCAGCGAGATCGATGTCTCGATGCCCTGCACGATGAACTGGCTCAACGCGCGCTCCATCTTGGCGATAGCCTCTGCGCGGTCGGTCCCGTGCGTAATCAGCTTGGCAATCAGCGAGTCGTAGTAGGGCGGGACCACGCCTTCGGCGTACTGCGCCGTATCCACGCGCACGCCGTTGCCGCCGGGCACGTTGAAGGCCGTAATCTGGCCCGCCGAAGGGGTGAACTTCTGCGGATGCTCGGCGTTGATGCGGCATTCGATGGCGTGGCCGCGGATCTCCAGCCTGGAGGGCAGAATGGCATCCAGCCGCTCCCCGGCGGCGATGCGCAACTGCGCCTTCACCAGGTCCACGCCGGTGATGGCCTCGGTGACCGGGTGCTCCACCTGGATGCGGGTATTCATCTCGATGAAGTGGAGCTGACCCTCCTCGTCCATCAAAAATTCAACAGTCCCGGCGTTCTGGTAGCCGATGTCGGCGAGGCAGCGGCACAGTGTGCGGCCGATTTCCTCGCGGAGTTTGGGCGTCACCTGCAAGCTCGGCGCTTCTTCGATCAGCTTCTGGTGGCGGCGCTGGATGGAACACTCGCGCTCAAAGAGCGAGACCACATGGCCGTGCTCATCGGCCAGCACCTGGAACTCGATGTGGCGGGGCTGCTCGATGAACTTTTCCATATACAGCTCGCCGTTGCCGAATGCATTGGCCGCCTCGCCGTAAGCCGCGTGGAAGAGATTGGGAAGTTCCTCCGGGGTGCGCACGATTCTCATGCCGCGCCCGCCGCCGCCCGCCTTGGCCTTGAGGATGACCGGATAACCCACGTTCTTTGCCCAGGCCTGCGCTTCTTCGGCCGTGCCAATCACGCCATCGGAGCCGGGCAGAATGGGCACCTTGGCCCTCTTCATCGCCTGGCGAGCCTTTTCCTTCTCGCCCATCAGGCGTGTCACCTCGGGCGGAGGGCCGATGAACTTGATATTCGAGGCGCGGCACACCTCGGCAAAGTTGGCATTTTCGCTCAGCAGCCCGTAGCCGGGATGGATCGCGTCCACATCGGCGATCTCGGCGGCGGAGATGACCGCGGGCACGTTGAGATAGCTGTCCGCCGGGCGCGGTGGGCCGATGCAGATGGCCTCGTCGGCAAAGCGGACGTGCAAGGCGTTGCGGTCGGCCTCGCTGTAGACGGCGACCGTGCGAATGCCGAGTTCCCGGCAGGCGTTCAGAACGCGCAGCGCGATTTCACCGCGATTGGCAACCAGTACCTTACGAAACATTCAGGACCCTTTGAGCGGAGTTAGCGTCCCTACCCCAGCCGGACGGAAAAGAGGGGCTGCCCAAACTCGATGGGCTGGCCGTTAGATACAAAGCACTTGACGATCTCGCCCGCGGCGTCGGATTCGATCTCGTTCATCAGCTTCATGGCTTCGACGATGCAGATCACCTGGCCCTTGTCCACGTGATCGCCGGGAGCGACAAATGGCGAGGCGCCGGGCGAAGGCGAGCCGTAATAGGTGCCCACGATAGGCGACTTGACGATGTGCAGGCCCGCATTCGGATCCTCGGGAGCTTCTGGAGCCACCGGCGGAGCGGCCGGCGCACTTGCCGCCTGAGCCGGGACTCCTGCGCCGGACAACAGGCTGGCCAGATCGGACAGTCCCTTTCCCGGAACCTCCGGCTGAGTGAATTTGAGCCAGACCTTCAAATCGCCCCGGTTCAACTCGAATTCGCCAACCTGATTTTCCTTAAGGAAATCGATCAGTTGTTTCAGATCTTCGATATTTTCTGGGTTCAGTGGATTCATTCGTTCCTTAAGTTTCCCACACGCGCGTGGGACGGGATGGTTCAAAGTTCGATGAGGGCTTTGGGCGCCGGCGTCAGCACCTGCCCTCCGGTTCCGGTTACAGCCACCATATCCTCAATGCGAATGCCGAACTGACCCGTCAGATACACTCCAGGCTCAATGGTCACAACCATGCCGGGGAGCAGCCTGGTTGTCTGTCCGGCGCCGATGCGCGGCGGCTCGTGAATCTCCAGGCCCACGCCATGGCCGGTGGAGTGGGTAAATACCTCCGCTAAACCCGCCCTGCGCAACACGCTGCGGGCGGCCTCGTCAACCTCTCCGCAGCTTGCGCCTGGGCCCACCGCGGCCACCGCGGCCTCCTGAGCCTCCAGCACCGCCTCGTATGCGTTCCGCTCGTTGGCCCTGGGCTTTCCCAGGTGCACGGTACGGGTCATATCCGAGCAGTAACCCTTGAGAATAACACCGAAGTCGAGGGTCACGAAGCCCCTGCCGGGCAGCTTGGCGGCGGTGGCGCGTCCATGGGGCAGAGCCGAGCGCGCGCCTGAGGCGACGATGGTCTCAAACGACATGCCCTCGGCCCCCAGCAACCGGGCCTGGTGCTCCAGTTCCGCAGCCACTTCAAACTCCGCCAGGCCGGGCCGGACGAAGCCCAGAATGTGCTCGAAGAGCTTGCAGCCCACCAGCGCCGCCTCAATCATCAAGGCCAGCTCGTCCTCGTCCTTGACGCGGCGCAGAGGCTCTACCAGCGGCGCGGCCAGCTCGGAAAGAAAGCTGCGCCGAAGCCGCGGCGGCAGAGCGGCCTTCCAGCGGGCCAGTTCCGCCACGGTGGTCCAGGCTGGGTCGAAACCGGCAAACTCCACGCCAGGCTGCGCGGCCAGCCACTCTACGGCGGCAACCGCCGGGGAACCTGAGACGATCTGCACTCGCGCGGCCTCGACCTCTTCAGCGGCCTGCGCTGTGTAGCGCCCATCGGTAAACAGCCGTGCAGCCCTGCGCGTGATGGCTAGCGCGGCCGTTGACCCTGTGAATCCAGAGAGATAGCGAAGATCGGGAATGTGGGTGACCACAAGCCCAGAGAGGCCTGCACGGGTCAAACGGCGGCGCAATTGGCCGATGCGGCGAAAGTGGTCCACTGGGTAAGGATAAATCACGGCGGGTAGGGGTCAGGAAACAAGGGTCTTGGATCACGACAGTGCCGAAGGGGAAAATCGTCTGCTTGGTCTCAATTGGTATACAATGTATCCATGAGCGCCACCATGCCCAATGCGACTGCGATGATTCATGTCCGCGTGGATCAGAATCTAAAAACGAAAGCGTCCAAGGCGCTTGACGCCATGGGTCTAAGCCTTTCTGATGTGGTTCGCCTTCTATTGACGCGCATTGCTGTGGAGCAGGCGCTTCCCTTCGAGGTTCGCGTCCCGAATGCTGTGACCAGAGCAGCCATGGAAGATGTCCGGCGAGGCGATCTCCTAAAGGCGTCAAGCGTTCGAGACTTGATGGATCAACTGAATGCGGAAGATTAACTGGACTCGCCAGTTCAAGCGAGATTACAAGAAAGCGCAGGCCAGCCCAAGATATCGAAATGATATTGTGACGGTGCTTCCCGCTGTTTTGGACAACCTGGTTGATGATCAAGAGCTTGATCCGAAATACAAAGATCATGCCCTCACAGGTGAGATGGCCGGCTTTCGAGAATGTCATCTGAGGCCGGATTTGCTTTTGGTCTACGAGAAAGTCGAAGACCCTCCCAGCTTGAATTTGATGCGTATGGGTTCTCACAGCGAACTTTTCTAGCCGGTCGATGTACGCTCCAACCTGTTCCCTAATCCAAGTTCTCTGCTTTTAGAACGCCGGCCGGACCTGCTTTTTCTGCTGCGGATCGAGCTCGGCCTCGGCAGCCTGGAGATCGGACTGGCGATCCATCCACTCGTCCAGCCTTATTTCTCGCTCAACAATCGTTTGTCATGATGCGCAACCACCCTTGATTTAAGTGGTTCCCCCGCTCTTTGCCTTTGCGCGCCGGCTGGATTCCATGGCGTGGCGCAGCAGCAGGTTGGTCCTGGTTTGATAACCGCGGCCATAGCTCTTTAACCAGTCGATGATGTCGTCGTCTAGCCTGATGGTCACCGGGCGTTTCGCTGGCCGGTAAAACCGGCCAATCTCAGCGTCGGTCCAGTCGAGAACCTCGGGCATCTCGGAAAAATCAATTGTAACGTCGGTTTTGGCGGCGATGGCGGCGATGTCCAGCTTCTGCGCGGCTGCGAGCTTCTTCATACGACCTCTTTTCCTGGGCGGATGCGCCTCGTGCGGAGATCAGCCGGATAACTTCATCTCCATCCTGTTCCCGGTAGGCATAGACGGCGAACAGGACCACGCCGGGCGCGATCTCTCCAAGTGCGTTGTACCGTTCCTCCGCGTCATCGTGGGATAAATCCTTGCGCGAGAGAATCCACTGGTCCTCGAAGACAAGAGATGCGGTTTCAAAGCGGACGCCGTGTTTGCGAAGATTCTCCCGGCTTTTTGCCGGATCCCAATCGAATCGGCACATCTTGCCTGCTACCTTCCAGTGTGCCCAATGTATGTACAAATGTCAATATCAGGGTGGATGATTGAAACAAAATCGAGCGGCCTGCACTGTGCAAGCGGCAGGCCGGTTGGTTTGCGGTCAGGTCTAATTCAGCTTCAGGACGTCGTCGAGGGCTGATCATTCTCTGTCGATCGTCGATCACGGCCCTACATCGCCGGCCGGACCGGCTTCTTCTCGTGCGGGTCGATTTCGGCCTCGGCGGCCTGGAGGTCGGACTGGCGATCCATCCACTCGTCCAGCCGCGAGCGCTTGAAGCGCCAGCGGTTGCCCAGCTTGAAGGCGGGCACGAAGCCCTCCGATGCGTACTTGTAGAGCGTGTCGGGGGAGATGCCGAGGTAGTCCGAGGCCTGGCGAATGTCCATGACCTCGCGCACCTCCGGGACCAGCAGGTTGGAACGGATGGCGGCGCTGCGCATGATTGCCTCCTGAAAAGCAGAGTAGCCTCGGACGAGATTCCGGCAAATGTGCCGGTAGTCTTGTATATAACGCGGTTTCACCCGTCAGTTCAAGGGTTTTCAGGGAGTTACAGGAAATTCATCGGCTTTCGGCTTCCCGATCTGGAAACCTTCATGGCCGAACTACGCCTGCAAACCCAGCCGGTTGGGCCTGAGCTTATGCCTGACCCAAGCGATTGGGCTGTTGGGACGGATGGTGCGCTTCGGCGCTAGTTCTGGCCGTCGCGGTGGTGCAGCGTGGGTTGGTCGCCGGAACGGCTGTCGCCGGTCGATGTGCCGGACGGACTGGTTGGGTCACCAGTCCCGGTGCTGCCACGGCGCAAGGACGGCTTCGTCGTATCCTTCGAGTCGGTCAGGCGGCGCTTGTTCTCAATGCGCGCCAGCCGCCCCTTGATGTCGTCGAACTCCGAGGTGGTCACCGCGTACTCGTCCCTGGCAGGCAGGATGCGGGCAATCTCCTCCTGGGAGTGCAGGATGCGATCAGGCGTCTGCGGGTGGTCGGCGAAGACCTTGGCGACGGCGCCGGGCTTGCGCTTTTCCAGCGCCTGCACCTTCTCAAAGAAAGTGATGTAGGCCTGCGGATCGTAGCCGGCCCGGTACATGTATTGCACGCCCAGGTAGTCGGCCTGCTCCTCGAACTCGCGGGAGACATGCATGAAAGCTTTGGGCACAGCGATTTCCACGCTCTCGTAGAGGGCGATGCCCGTCCAGCCGCCGATCATCACCAGAGGAATGGCGCCCAACTGGGCGTAGTTCAGGCGCGTCATTTCGCGGACCGCGTGGTGGGCGCAGACATGAGCCGTCTCGTGAGCCATGACCCCGGCCAGCTCCGCCTCCTCGTCGGCGTTCAGAATCAGGCCGGAGGTGACGAAGAAGAAGCCCCCCGGCAGCGCAAACGCGTTGATCTCGTCCGAATCGATCACCTTGATGGTGAACGGCACCTTGCAATCGGAGTTCTTGACGATCTTCTGGCCGATGCGGTTCACATATTCGGTCACCACCGGATCGGTGATGAACCTGCTGCTCTTCTCGATCTCCATGGCGTACATCTTGCCCATCTTGATCTCGGTATCGACGGAGTACCAGTTTCCCGCTCCACGGCCGCCGATCTCGCGATTGCCCACAGCGCTCACGTCGTCGATGCTGCCCGGTTTCACATTGATCTTCTGGCTGCCGGGTTCCACCACCTTGTCCGGATCCACGGCCGCGGCTTCGGTATCGCCCCCAACAGGAGTCGTTCCGGGCGCAGGTTGGGCCATGGGGGGGCTGGCCGGAGTTGTACTCGACGGCGTGGACTCTTGTGCCCACAGTCCGGTGGTCAGCGCCAACGCCAACCCTGCCAGCGCCGCTGCGCTCCAACCCTTGCTATCTGCCCTCATGACCTCGCCTCCAGCGGGAAGAAAGCCTAGCTGCTTGCGCCGCTTCGCTTGACTCTTAAGACGTTATAGCATTTCCCGAGTTAGTGTAGAGGAAGCCACAACCGCCAAGTGGATTTTTCCGCTCCGTCCGGCAACCGAAGGCAGCCTGGCTTGGCATCCGTAGATCTGACATGGGCTGTTCCGATCAAGAATCTGGGCGAATAAATCAAGAATATGTTAAGCTAGATCAGTCTAGACTGATCTAAGGAGAAACCATGCAACAAATCGGAGCCTTTGAGGCAAAGAATACCTTCGGCTCCCTGCTTGATCGCGTGGAAGCAGGTGAGCAAATTGAGATCACCCGCCATGGTCGCCCCGTAGCCCAGATGGTGCCCCGTCCTGCCATCACGGCAGAGCAGAGAGAAATTGCGCGCGCGGCAATGCAGCGCATTCGGCAGCGGGCCAAAGAAATGAAGCTTGGCCCCTTCGACTGGGAAGAATGGAAAAGCTATCGCGATGAGGGCCGCAGATGAGTCTCGTCCTTGACGCTTCGGCGACCTTGGCGTGGCTCTTGCCGGAGGAACTTACCGGCGCAATCACTGCAGCCTTCGACCTGATCGCGGACGATTGTGCCTGGGTTCCCAGCTTGTGGCGAATCGAGGTTGCAAATAGCCTTTCCGTCAAACTCCGCCGAGGGAGAATCACACCGCTGCAAAGGCGGGAATCGCTGGTTGATTTGAAACTATTGCCGATCTACTGCGATCAGGAGACCAACGACCATGTCTGGGATCGAACGCTGGAATTGGCAGACCGGCACAATCTGACCGTTTACGACGCCACCTATCTGGAACTTGCCATGCGCCTTTCGCTGCCGCTGGCCACGCTCGACGAAGACCTGCGCAAAGCCGCTCAACGGGAAGGCGTCCCGCTGCTGGGAAAATAGATTCCGCCGCACCAAACAAACGCCCCACCCTTGCGGATGGGGCTCTTGTTTTTGCCGGCCAGCGGGAGGCGTCCGCCTGGAAAATCCCTCAGTCGTAGTATTCGAGCCCCAGATGCGTGATCAGGCCCGCGCCCATGATGTGGCGCAGTGTGTTTTTCAGCTTCATCGACTGGATGAACAGGTCGTGCTCCGGATACAGCCCCGCCGCCGTCTGCGGCGACTTGAGATAAAAGCTAAGCCACTCCTGAATGCCGAGCGAGCGCAACTCCGGCGTGCGCTTGGCCAAGTCCAGGAACAGCACCAGGTCCAACGCGATCGGCGCGGCCAGAATCGAGTCGCGGCACAGGAAGTTCACCTTGACCTGCATCGGATAGCCCAGCCAGCCAAAGATGTCGATATTGTCCCAGGCCTCTTTGTCATCGCCGCGCGGCGGGTAGTAGTTGATGCGAATCTTGTGGAAAATATCCTTGTAGAGATCGGGGTAAAGCTCCGGCTGCAGGATGTATTCGAGCGAACCGAGCTTCGACTCTTCCTTGGTCTTGAACGATTGCGGATCGTCCAGAACCTCGCCGTCGCGGTTGCCCAGGATATTGGTCGAGAACCAGCCGGAGACGCCCAGCAGGCGCGCCTTGAAGGCCGGCGCCAGCACCGTCTTCATCAACGTCTGGCCGGTCTTGAAGTCCTTGCCGCAGATCGGCGCCGCATTCCGCTTTGACAGCTCGACCATGGCCGGCGTGTCCACCGTCAGGTTCGGCGCTCCGTTGGCGAAGGGCACGCCCTCGCTCAGCGCCGCGTAAGCGTAAATCTGCGAGGGCGCTATGCCGATGTCGTCGTTCTCCAGGCCCTTCTCGAAGGCCTCAATGCTCTGGTGCACCGCTGTCGGCTCGATGAATATCTCGGTCGAAGCGCACCAGATCATCACCACGCGGTCCACGGTCTTCTTGAATGCCTGAATGTCGGCCCTCACCTGGTCGGCCAGGTCGCGCTTGTTCTTGCCCTTCTTCACGTGCGTGCCGTTCAGGCGCTTCACGTAGTACTGGTCGAAGACCGCCGGCAGCGGCTTGATCGTCTCCAGGTAGGGCTTCAGTTGCACCAGCGTCTCCTTGTCCAGGACCTTGGCGTGGGCCGCGGACTCGTAGACGTTGTCCTCAAAGATGTCCCAGCCGGTAAACACCAGGTCTTTCAGATCGGCCAGAGGCACAAAGTCCTTGACCAGCGGCGACTTGTTGTCAGTGCGCTTGCCCAGCCGGATGGTGCCCATCTGCGTCAGCGAGCCGATGGGCTTGGCCAGTCCCTTGCGGACGGCCTCGACTCCGGCGATAAACGTGGTGGCCACGGCGCCCAGGCCGACCACCATCACGCCCAGTTTGCCCGTGGCGGGCGCAATCTTCCCTGCTTCAGCGGTCTTCTGGCCGCCTTGCTCTTCGATTCCCATTGTTTCTCCTAACCTCACTTTGATTGCCCTGTATCTCCGGGCCGTTTCAAACCATCTTCAGGCAACCGCAACAGTGTACGCCCTGCCGAGCGCCTTGGTCTCATTCCCTGCTGCTACGCGGCCTCCGCCTGCCTGCCGCGCTTCAGGTGCGACCAGACGAACCACACGATCCCCGCGGCAATTGCCAGTTCCACGATCAGATGAAAGCGGTGGAACGCCGCGTAAAACCGTGGGTCCGTGTGCCATGCCTCGCCCAGCTTCATCCCCGCGTAGGCCAGCGCGAAGCACCACGGCCAGGAACCCACAAACGTGTAAATGTGAAAGCGCATCTGCGGCATCCTGGCAATTCCCGCCGGAAACGCAATAAACGTGCGCACCACCGGCAGCAACCGCGCCAGCAATACCGTAATCGAGCCATAGCGGTTGAAAAAATCCGTCATCCGGTCCAGGTCGTGGTGGCTCATCAGAACCCATCTGCCGTAGCGCTCCACCAGCGGCCGCCCGCCTTTGGCTCCAATCCAATACGCGGCCAGCGAGCCCAGATTGCAGCCCACCGCCCCCGCCGTCGCCGCCCAGAACAGGCTGAAATGGCCCAGATAGACCAGGTAGCCCGCAAACGGCATGATGATCTCGGACGGCAGCGGAATGCAGGCCGATTCGATGCCCATCAGCGCAACAATGCCGGCGTAACCGCCAGCGTCAATCACATGGGTTACGAATTGAACCAGAAAAGCCAGAATTCTTTCGCTCATGTACTCTTCCATTATATCGGTCCAAGGCCGAAGGCGTCTGCCCCACCGCAGGTGGCTGGGTACCCAGGGCAATCGCATGAATGTATGTGATAGAACCCTCGCCGCGCTCCCGGAGGGAGCAGATGAAAGTAGCCCAGGGTGGAGTCCGCCGCGGCGGACTCCACCCTGGGAATCGAGTCCACGCCGCATCTCCCGTCCCGTAGGGCCGGTGCGACGCTCCTTCTCGCCGCCAATCCGTCTTCATATGATTGCCCTGCGGAGCCGGACCGGCCATACTGCGGACGGCAACCTCGCTTTGCTACGATGATGGTTGCTCGAAGCAGTATCCGAGGTGGTTCAGTTGGCCGACTTTCCCCCCGTCCCGCTTACCCTTGAAGGCTCCAGCCTGCTCCACCAGTTCTTCCGCTTCGACTGGAAGGCCTGGCGAGCCACTTCGCCCCCCGGCCGCGAGCGTATCGCCGCCCAGGCCGTCGAGGCGCTCAAGGGCCTGGAACGCGCCGCGCCCGACGCCCCCATCCACACAGCGCTCTTCTCCGAACTCGGCCACAAGGGCGACCTGATTCTCATCCACTTCCGCGACTCGCTCGAAGCCCTCAACCAGGTCGAACTCGACCTTGCCCAGACCGAACTGTACGATTACCTCTCGCCTGCCCACTCCTACGTCTCGGTCGTCGAACTCGGCCTCTACGAGTCGACGCGCAAGACTTACGAGGCAGCCACCGCCAAGGGTTTCGAGCAATTCACTCCAGAGTGGAATGCCGAAGTCGCAGCCACGCTTCAGCGCCAGGCCGGCGCCATGGCCCCGCGCCTCTTTCCCGCCGTCCCCGAAGCCAAGTACCTCTGCTTCTATCCCATGGACCGCAAACGCGGCGAGCAGGCCAACTGGTACACGGTTCCCTTCGCCGACCGCCAGCGCATGATGCACGAGCACGGCCTCATCGGCCGCCGCTACGGCGACCAGGTGAAGCAGATCATCTCCGGCTCCATCGGCATGGACGACTGGGAGTGGGGCGTCGACCTCTTCGCCGACGATCCGGTGGTCTTCAAGAAGCTCATCTACGAGATGCGCTTCGACGAAGTCAGCGCCATCTACGCTCTCTTCGGCCAGTTCTTCATCAGCGTGAGGCTGCCCGTCGAACGCCTGCCAGGCTGGCTCGGTGGAAATCTGTAGGAGCAGGCCGACTCGCCTCGTCGGGTTACGCCGGTAATGAACCCGCTAACTTGCTAACCCGCGATCACCGCGAAGCGGTGGCTAACCTGCTAAATGGTTTCCCAGACCTTCTGCATTTCAGCGAATGAATGGAGAATCTTATCTCCCCAATCGGTTTCGTTCATAGGGGGCGATCAAGGATGCCGAAAACTTCTGGACAGTAAGGAATATTTGCCTTACCCTTTAGAAGGAGGGTTGATCAATGACTACGTTAACGATTACCGCCAAGGGCCAGATCACCCTGAAGCGGGAACTGCTCCGGCATCTCAACGTCGTTCCCGGACAGAAAGTCGAAGCCGACAAGCTGCCGGATGGGCGGCTCGTGGTACGGCCCGCTACACAGACAGGTTCGATCGCCGCTTTCAGCGGATCACTTGCAAAAAAAGGAACGCCCCGGCTGACGATCAAACAGATCAATAAAGCCATTGCCGATGGATGGGCGGGGATACGGTGAGAATCGCGGTCGATACTAACGTGCTGCTTCGCGACGCGTTACACGACGACCCGCGCCAAACTCCGATAGCCTCAAAAACCTTACAGAGCGCTGAACTCGTCGTCGTGCCCACGCCGGTGCTCTGCGAATTCGTATGGGTGATGCGACGCCTCTACAAAAGATCCACTGCGGAGATTGCCCTCTCTATTCGCCTACTGATGAGCGGCGATAACGTCGAGCTGGACCGTCCTGCTATCGAAGCGGGCCTGGAAGTACTCGAAGCAGGCGGCGATTTCGCCGATGGCGTCATCGCCTACGAAGGCCACTGGCTGGGCGCCAAAGAGTTTGTCAGCTTCGACAAGCAAGCTGTGTCCTTGTTAAAGTCGCAAGGCAAGCGAGCCCGCTTTCTCGTCTGAACCATGACCTGAGATGCGCTTCGATCAGGTCAGCACAGTGTAGTCTCGATCCTAAGGAGATGCCATATGGACGTGAGGTTGCCGCAAGGATTGACGCTTGCTTTGGTATTATGGGGCGTCATCGCCCCGCTCGTTGGCATTCTTATCGGCCATCTCCTATTGCGCTCATGGCAGCGCGAGCAATGGTTCCGGGACAAACGCTATGAGGATTATCAAGCGGTACTTAGCGCGACCGTTGCTGCATATATGGCAATCGTCCGGGTCGATATGGCGAGCCTCACTTCGCTCTTTACGCCAGAGATGCTCCAAGAGGTCGAGGTGATAAAGGCCGATTCATTCCGCGTGCTCCGAGACCGCATTTTCATCGCAGAGGAGCTTGATTATGGAGGCATACTTGTTGAATGGATACCATGGTCACCAACTATGAGATGCACACTAGCGACGAGCGAGAATTTACTGGCCGCTTCTCGGAGCTCAATGACAAACTTGTACGCATGGCGCTCAACCCTCCATGGCGCCCTGGATGGTTCGAACGCTGGCGGTTGAGGCGGCTGAGCAGGAAGTTGAGCCGGGAATTGGCTATATTTAAACAAGGAAAATTGTAGGTGGTTTTGCAACCGATTCCGCGCTACAATCTAGCCATGAACCGCTCCGCCGCAGAAGTTCTTGAAGATGTGCGTCGCCTACCCCCCGGCGAACTCGATTGGCTGTTCGGGGAACTTCTCCAGTCCGGAGATGGATCGAGCGCTGCGGAAATCGACGCTTCCTGGAAGGCGGAGGTCGAGCGGCGGGTCGCCGAGATCGATTCAGGGACCGCGAAGTTGATCCCGCTGGAGGACGTTCTCGCCCGTATGGACGCGAGGCTTTTGGCACGGCAGCGCGGGTGAAACCGGTATACGTTCACTCCGAAGCCGAGGCAGAGGCTGACGAAGCGTTTGAATGGTACTGGTCACGAAGCGAGTCCGCCGCGCTAGCCTTCGACGCCGAATTGAGAGAAGCTTTCAGCTTTCTGCGAAGATCACCGCAGATGTGTGCGCCTTATCTGCGAAGGATGCGCCGAGTGATGCTACACCGCTTTCCCTACTTTGTCGTCTTCCGCGAGCTGCCCCGCAAGATTCAAATCATTGCAGTTGCTCACGCCAAGCGCCGTCCGGGTTACTGGCGCGGAAGAGTATGAACACACTCTATGCCAGAGGCAAAGCCATCCCGTAAGCCCGCCGCAACGAAAAGGCCGCCACGCGGCGACTTAGCCCCCGATCGCATCGCCGCCATCCTCAAAGCCCTCGACGAAGCCTATCCCCACGCCGAGTGCGCCCTCATCCATCGTTCCCCCTGGGAACTGCTGGTCGCCACCATCCTCTCCGCGCAGTGCACCGACGTCCGTGTGAACATGGTGACGCCGGAACTATTCCGCCGCTTCCCCACCCCGGCCGCAATGTCCAAAGCAACGCTCCCTGAGCTTGAAGCCCTCATTCGTACCACCGGCTTCTTCCACAACAAAGCCAAATCCATCCAGGGCGCAGCCCGCAAAATCATCGCTGACTTCGGCGGCCAGGTGCCGCAGACTCTCGCCGAGCTCATCACCATTCCCGGCGCAGCCCGCAAGACGGCCAACGTCGTCCTTGGCGTCTGTTTCGGAAAAGCCGAAGGCGTGGTGGTCGATACGCACGTCTTCCGCATCGCCCGCCGCCTCGCCCTGGCCAAAGGCGAAACGCCCCAAAAAGTCGAGCAGGAACTGATGCGGATCATTCCCCAGGATCGCTGGATCGCCTTCTCCCACCAACTCATCCACCACGGCCGCCAGGTCTGCGACGCCCGCAAACCCAAGTGCGACCGCTGCAATCTCGAACAGCTCTGCCACTCCAAAGACAAAACCTGGCAGTCGTAACTCCACTTGGGCATTTTCACCTCCGCTTTTTGCAGAAAATAGCCTTCCGCCGCCGCACAATTGGAATAGAGAAACTCATGAAAAACATCAATAGGCCTGCGTCCGCGTTCCCCGCCGCCCAACCCGGTTTCCACAAGCCCGCTCGCGCCATCCTGCCAAAAAGAAAGATCATGTTTTTGGGCTGTGAAACTGTGAAGGCGCACCTAACCCACGCAGAATCAATTGGTTACTCTGGGCAATTCCGCAATGTTACAGCGCCAGTACGCCAGTATGAGCCTGTGAAGACTCACTTAACCCAAGCAAAATGAATAGTTTAATCCCGTCAGTTTCGAAGCAGTACAGCGGCAATACCGCAGTAATTCTGTAAGACTCTTTGCCTTAGGTGACTGCTCCCGAAGGCTACAAAGTCCGCACCACAGCGTCGATCAGCCCTGCAACATCGAAAGGACTTGCTTCACCGGCAGGCTTCCAACCCAATTCCCACAGCGTCTGGCTGGTAATGGGACCAATGGAAACCGCTGCAACCCCCGCAAACGGCCACGCAACCCCAGCCACACGCGCCGCCTCAGCCAAGTGTGTCGCGCTCGACGAACTGGTGAACGTCGCAGCGTCGATACCTTCCGCAAGCGCCCGGCGAAGCTGCTCCGGCGCGGCCTCTGGCAGGACGTTCCGGTAGGCGTCCACCACATCGACCTCTGCGCCCGCCTGCCGCAACGCATCGGGGATCACGTCCCGCGCCACTTCAGCCCGCGCCAGCAGAATTCTCTGGCCGGCAGTCCGAAACTGGATGCCTTCCAGCAGCCTTTCCACCAAACTTTCGGCCACGTAGGCTTCTGGAACAAGAGCTACCTGCAATCCCGCCTTCCGCGCCGCCGCCGCCGTCGCTTCACCCACCGCAGCCACCTTCAACCGGGCGAGTTGATGCAGCCCAATCTCCAGTACCCACGCCCGCTCGGCAATCGCCCGCACCGCATTGGCGCTGGTCAAAACCACCCAATCGTAGCTTTTGAGTTGATGCAGAGCCGCGTCCAGCGCATCGAAGCTGGCCGGAGGGCGAATCTCCAGCACTGCAACCTCAACCGCCTCGGCCCCCAGCGCCTGCAATCCTTCGCTGAGCTTGCCGGCTTGATGCAAGGCGCGAGTCACCAGGACCCGCCTGCCCGCCAACGGCAACGCACTCACCGCAAGCCTCCGCCCGCAGCAGCCGCAAGCAAGGGCCCGGCGCCGGCTTCAATCAGCTTGTTTGCCACCTGCCGCCCCAGTGTCGCCGCATCCGCGCCAACATGGAGCGCCATGTGGAATATGCGGACAGACTTCCCGGTCTCGGGATCGGCTACCACGGCAAAGAATTCGTCCCAAAGAGCGTCTTCCGCGTCGGAATCCTCATTCAGCCGCGGCCGGCAATGAATGCCGATGGGAACCTGACAGCCTCCTCCAAGCGCCGCCAGCGCCGCCCGCTCGACAGTTACGGCAAAGCGCGTCGCAGCATCGTCGAGGAAGGCAACAGCCGCAATCGTCGCGCCATCGTCCTTCCGCGTCTCGATCCCCAGCGCTCCCTGTCCGGCAGCAGGGCAAAAATCCTTCGGTTCCAGCCGCTCCCGCACCCACTCGGTCTTTTCCAGACGGTCAAGCCCCGCGGCAGCCAGCAGAATCGCATCTACCTGCCCCTCGGCCAGCTTGCGCAGCCGCGTATCCACGTTGCCGCGAAACTCCACTGCCTCGATGTCCGGCCGTAGCGCCTTCAACTGCGCCCGCCGCCGCTGGCTGCTGGTTCCCACCCGAGCGCCCTGCGGCAGCGCCGCCAGACTGGCGTATTTCACCGACACAAACGCGTCCCTCGGGTCCACCCTCTTGGGCGTCGCCGCCAGCGCAAACGGCTCCGGCAGCTCGGTCGGCAGGTCTTTGAGCGAGTGCACCGCCAGATCAACCCGCCCCGCCGCCAGCGCCTCCTCGATCTCCTTGGTAAACATTCCCTCCGAACCCACCTGGGCAAAGGTAAACTCCTGCAGCCGGTCGCCCGTCGTCTTGATGATCTCAATCTCAACCGAGTGGCCCTGGCCTCGCAGCAGCCCGGCAATATGGTGGGCCTGCCAAAGAGCAAGTTGCGAGCCGCGGCTTCCAATGCGCAGCTTCATCGGCGGCTCTCCACGCGGGCTTCGCTCACAGTCGCGCTCTCAGCTTTCTCTGCTTCAGAACTCGTTGGCCCGGCTTCGACCGGCGCACCCTCAGGCTCCGCTTCACGTCCTGAGCCGGCAGACACTTGCCAGGCGTCGCACAGCGCATCCATCCGCGCCTGGTTGCCCTCGCGTGCAGCCTGCTTCAGCGCCTGCATCGGCGGGTGCAGGAACTTGTTCACCAGCCCCCGCGTCAACGCCTCCACTGCGGCCACCTGCTCGGCGCTCAGCGAGCCCAGCCGCGCCTGCACCCGCCGCAGCTCTGCCTGCCGAATCTCCTCCGCCTGACGCTGCAAAGCCACAATCGCAGGAGCCACGTCCACTGTCCGCTGACGCTGATGGAATCGTTCCACCTCACCGGCGATCAGGGTCTCCGCGTCGCTGGCTACGCGGCTCCGCTCCGCCATGTGCGCCGCGGCCACTGCCTGCAGGTCGTCGATGTCGTAAACGAAGATGCCTTCGAGCTTCCCCATCGCCGGGTCCACGTCCCGGGGCACGGCAATGTCGATGAAGAACATGGGCCGGTTCCGCCGGCGGTGCAGAAACGCCTGACCATGCTCAGGGCGGAAGATGGGGTGCGGCGCGCCCGTCGAGCTGATCACGATGTCCGCCTCGCTGGCCGCCTCATAGAGCTGTTCAAACGGAATCACGCGCCCCTGAAACTCCTCCGCCATCCGCCGGGCGCGCTCCTGTGTCCGGTTGCTCACCAGGATGGCCCCCGCCCCCTGCTGCACCAAATGCCGCGCCGCCAGCTCGCTCATCTTGCCTGCGCCCACCAGGAACACCGTCCGCCCTTGCAGCGATCCGAAGATCTTCCGCGCCAGGTCCACGGCCACTGAGGCGATCGAAACGGAGCTCGACCCAATCTCCGTCTCGGAACGCACCTTCTTGGCGGCGGCAAACGCGCTCTGCAGCAGGTGCTCCAGTTGCCCAGCCACGGCGCCCGAGGCCCGCGCCACGGCAAAGGCCTCTTTCACCTGCCCCAGAATCTGCGGCTCGCCCACCACCATCGAGTCCAGGCTGGCGGCCACGCGGAACAGATGCCGCACCGCATCCTGGTCGCGGTATTCATAGATGTGCGGCCCCAGCAGCACCGGGTCCAGGCCAAAGTGCCGGTACAAAAAACCCGTCAGATCCGCATCCGGCGACTCCACGGCGGCCAGCAGCTCCACGCGGTTGCAGGTGGAAACGATCATGCACTCGGTAACGCCGGGCACGGCGGCCAGGGCGCGCGTGGCTTCGGGCAGGTCCTCGCGGCTGATGGCGATCCGCTCGCGCAGCTCGATGGGCGCGGTCTTGTGGTTGACTCCAATGAGGGCCAGGGTCATCGCGGACCATACCTGTGAACCTGGCTGAATACATTGGCCGCCAACACGGCCAGCATCACGATGAAGACGGCGCCGGAGAGATAAGCGGCCCTGCGGCCGCGCAGTCCGGCACTGCGGCGGACCAGAAGCAGGGTGACGTATACGACCCACATGGCAAAGGAGGCGATGATCTTGGGGTCGAGAAAATATGATGCTCCCAGCGGCGTCTCCTGCGCCAGCACCGACCCAATCACCAGGCCGACCGTCATGCAGGGAAAGCCGAACTCCAACGTGGCGTGGGCAATGCGCTCCAGCGTATCCAGCGGCGGCAGCCAGTCCAGAGGCGCCCACCAGGAGTCCTGCCCCGCTTTAGGCTTGCTCTTCAGCCGCCGTTCCTGCACCAGGTAGAGAATCGAGGCCAACAGGCTGAAGCCGAGCGCCACATAGGCCAGCAGCAGCGCCGCAATGTGGGCCACCAACCAGCTAACCCGTACGCCCTCGGAGGGAAACGTGTAACGGTCTGGCCCCAGCGCGGGCACAAAAACCAGGAAGAAGGTTGCCGGTAAGGCAAAGATACCAAGGGAGATCGCGTCGTAAAGCCACCAGACCAGGAAAAACAGCCCGGCCACCGCAAAGCCCAGCAGAGACTCCACCTCGCGTACGCCCACCGGCATCCAGCGATGGGCCTGCACCAGCATCTCGACCGCCGAAACGAAGTGGAAGAAGAGCGCCAGGCCGGCCAGGTGGACGCAGATTTTGCGCCACCGCACCAGCCCATAAAGAACGGCCGGAAAAACGGCAACACTTGCAGCCGCGTAGAGGATCGCCGCAACTCGTAGCCAGAGCAGATACATATCGATCTTCACCTTAACGGCGTTACTGTTCAGTATACTGTGACGCAAATCACCCAGCGGGGCAGTTCGGTTCGGGGGCTTCGCGGGGTGCTTCAGAGCGCTGTAAAGGCCCCCGATGCGGTCAAAGGTCTGCTTAAAGGGTTGCGTTTGCGGGCCAAAGGCGGCCTGGATGGTTACAGTCCGGGGTTGTTTTTTCGGGTTGTCCGCGCCTGTGGGGGCCGACTTTCAGGGGTCAGGGAACGGGCGGCGGCGGCGCAGGCCTGCATTGGGGTGGCTGGATGTGGCGATGGGATATTACAGCCTGGCTGTGGGGCAGGTGGGGTATGCCGGGGCGCGGGAGGGTCTGTGGGAGGGCCTTGCCGCCATCCTGTGCAGGTCCGGCTGGAGGGGCAACTTAGCGGGTCACTTCGAATCCATGTCCCTCGCCTTGCGAATGGTAATGCGATACAGCGCAAAACAAGCCGCTGATAGGGCAGCCGGCACAATGAGGATGGCGCGATAGTAATGCGGAGAGGTCGAGAATAGAAAGAGCATGGCAAACCAGGCTACAACGGCAAACATGAAGTAAGTCCCAAGCAGCAGTTCGAGGCATGCCGCGATCAGGAGCATTGTCTTCTTTTTCATGCTCAGATTATTGCTCTGTTCAATCTGCGAAGGCAAGAAAAAAACAGCTCTGGATATCGAACTGCCGAGCGCCCGCCGCTGCCCGATTCTTGATGTGCCCGGGACAGAACGTGCCGCAGGGGCACAGTGCCGAGGGATTTTAGGTTCTCTTAAAGCCAACGTTTTACAGGGCGGCGCGGATGTCGAACTTTTGCGCGATTTGCGGCGCGGCTAAAGCCGAGCCCTTTCAAAACGATGGCTTGATTCCAGTCCAGATAATGCGCATAGTGCAACATCTGGGTGCCGTTTTTCCTGATGCCAGCTCCGATTGCCCTTGGCGGCAGCCATGTATGGAGCGAACCGCCGTTCCGCCGCTGTAATCTTAAAGGCAACGTGATCAGGGAAGACAAACAACCCGAATCAACTGCTCCGCAGTTCCCTCCTCCGGATAAGACTTCTTCGGAACCAACGCCCTCCATCCGTCCCACCGACAAGGCCCCAGCCGATCTGACGCCGTTCATGCGCCAGTGGACGGCGGCCAAGCGGGAGAATCCGGATGCGCTGCTGTTTTTCAGGATGGGCGATTTCTACGAGCTGTTCTACGACGATGCGGTGACAGCGAGCCGGGAGTTGCAGTTGACGCTGACGGCGCGGGACCGGGAGCGCAGCCAGCCCATGTGCGGGGTTCCTTATCACGCGGTGGAGACCTACTTGACGCGGCTGTTGCGCAAGGGCTACCGCATCGCCATCTGCGACCAGATGGAGGACCCCAGGCTCACCAAAAAGATCGTCCGGCGCGAGGTGACGCGGGTGCTTTCGCCGGGGACGGCGCTCGACGCCGCGCTGGGGCAGGAGCAGAACAATTTTCTGGCGGCGCTGTTTGAGACCGGCCCAAAGAAAGACCCCGTTTGCGCCGTGGCCCTGCTGGACGTTTCCACGGGAGAGTTTCGCACCGCGGAGTTCCAGGGTCCGTCGGCGCGGCAGCAGGCCGTGGATGAGATTGTGAAGGCCGGGCCGAGCGAGCTGCTGCTGGCCGCGAGCGCCGAGTTGCCGGCGTTGCTGGAACGGATTCCGGCGCGGACGCGGGTCGAGGACTGGGTGTGGACGCGCGACTTCGCCGTGCCGCTGGTGGAACGGCAACTGAATGTGCGGTCGCTGGAGGGGTTTGGGCTGACCGAGCATCCGGCGGCGGCGATTGCGGCTGGGGCGGTGCTGCACTACGTGCGGACCACGCAGAAGATCGAGGCGCTGCACATCGACAGCCTCAAATTTCAAGAGTACTCGACGGCGCTGGAACTGGACCAGGTGACGGCGCGGAATCTGGAACTGGTTGAGCCGCTGTTTTTGGGTCAGGACAGCCGCGCCACGCTCTTCCACACGCTGGACGCGTGCCAGACGCCGATGGGCAAACGGCTGCTGCGGGCCACGATCCTGCGCCCGCTGTTCGATGCGGAGGCGCTTGAGGCGCGCTATGAGGCGGTGGGCGAGGCGCATCGGGACCTGGTGCGGCGCGAGGAGATTCGGCGGGCGTTCAACGGCATCTTCGACCTGGAGCGGCTGCTGGCGCGGCTTTCCCTGGATTCCGCCGGCCCGCGGGATGTGCGGGCGCTGGCCGCAAGCCTAAGCAGGCTGCCGGGGCTGAAGACTGCGCTCGATGCCATGCAGGCGGCGCAGTGGCGGGAGCTGGCCGCGCGCCTGGACACGCTCAAAGACGTGACGGCGCGGATTGAGACGACGCTGGTGGCGGAGCCGCCGCTGACCCTGGTTGACGGGGGCGCAATTGCGGCGGGCGTGGACGCAGAACTGGACGAGTTGCGGACCATCTCGACGACCGGAAGGCAGGCGATTGCGGCCATCGAAGAGCGGGAGCGGGAGCGGACGGGGATTGGATCGCTGAAGGTGCGGTATAACTCGGTGTTCGGGTATTACATCGAGATAACTAAAGCGAACATGGCGCTGGCGCCGGCCGACTATGAGCGCAAGCAGACGCTGGTGAACGCCGAGCGCTTCACCACCCCGGAGTTGAAGGAATACGAGCGCAAGATTCTCACGGCGCACGATCGCTCGATCGAGATTGAAAAGAGAATTTTTGTCGAGTTGCGCAAGACGGTCCTCGAGGCGGCTAGCCGGATACGGCGCAGTTCCGCTGCTGTGGCGGAGGCGGATCTGCTGGCGAACTTTGCGCACCTGGCGGCGCTGCGGCGGTATGTGCGTCCCACGATCGTCGAGGAGCCGGTGATCGAAGCCGTTGCGGGACGACATCCGGTGATCGAGCAGTGGATGGAGGAGACGCGCGAGGGGCGATTCATTGCCAACGACCTCTATCTGAATGCGGCGGGCGAGGGGCCGAGTTTGCTGCTGATCACCGGGCCTAACATGGGCGGAAAGAGCACTTATCTGCGGCAGGCGGCAATGCTGGTTCTGCTGGCGCAGATGGGCAGCTTTGTGCCGGCCCAGAGTTTGCGCTTTGGACTCGTGGACCGGATTTATACGCGCATCGGAGCGAGCGATAACGTGGCGCGGGGCCGCTCGACCTTCATGGTGGAGATGACGGAGACGGCCACCATTTTGAATACAGCTACAAACAAATCGCTGATCCTGCTGGATGAGATGGGACGCGGCACGGCGACCTTCGACGGGCTCTCGCTGGCCTGGGCGACTGTCGAGTATCTGCACGCCGAGACCGGGGCGCGCACGCTGTTCGCCACGCATTACCATGAGCTGACCATGCTGGCCGAGAAGCTGCCCAGAGTGCGCAATCTGCGGGTGGGCGTGAAAGAGGCGGCGGGCGGGATAGTTTTCCTGCATAACATTGAGCCGGGCGCGGCCAGCAAGAGTTATGGGATCGAAGTGGCGCGGCTGGCGGGGCTTCCGGCGGCGGTGATCGAGCGGGCCAAACGGGTGCTCCAGCAGCATGAGAAGCAGGAGCGGTTCGCCGCGGCGAACGTGCAGGTGGAGACAGCCGATCCCGTGCAGTTGACCATCTTTACGCCGCTCTCGCAGCGTATAGTGGACCGCATTGAAGCAACGGACGTGAACTCGCTGACGCCGCTGCAGGCGCTGAATCTGCTGGAGGAACTTCAAAGCGAGTTGAAGGAGAAGGGATGACGGCGAACTTGCGCCAGGCCGCGGGAAGCCTGCTGGTAGTGGGGCTCGGGGGTACGGAGCTGACGAATCTGGAACGCGCGTGGCTCAAGCTGGTGAGGCCGGCGGGGATCGTTCTCTTCCGGCGCAATATTGAAGATGCCAAACAGACGCGGGCGCTGCTCGATGAGGCTACGGCGCTGTGCTCGACGTTGGGCGCGGCGCACAGTTTTCGCTGCGTGGACGTGGAAGGCGGGACCGTAGACCGGCTGCGCGACGCGCTGGCGCCCATGCCCTCTGCGCGGGCTGTGACGCTGGCAGCCAGGCGGACGGGAAAAACCATGCTGATTCGCGAACAGGGGGAGCTGGTGGCGCAGGGCGTGAAGGCCTTCGGGTTCAACACGACGCTGGCGCCGGTGGTGGACCTGGCGCTGCCGGATTCGGCCGAGGTGATGGGCACGCGGGCCGCGGCGCCGACGGCGCCGGAGGTGGTGGACTATGCGCGCAATTTTCTGGCCGGGCTAGCGGCGCATGGCGTGGTGGGCTGCGGCAAGCATTTTCCTGGGCTCGGCGGCGGCGCACTTGATTCGCACCTGGAAACTCCGGCGATCCGGCGCAGCGGCCGCGAACTGTGGCGCAAAGACCTGGCTCCCTATCGTGAATTGCGCCACGAGCTGCCGATGATCATGGTGAACCACGCGGCCTACCCCGATACGCGGGGCAGGAATCGGCCCGCGAGCGCGTCGCCTTATTGGATTACGACGGTGCTGCGCAAGCGGCTTGGGTATTGGGGCATCATCTTCTCCGACGACATGGAGATGGGCGGCATTCTCAAGTTCATGTCCATGGAAGAGGCCGCGGTTGCGGCGATTCGCGCGGGGATGGATTTGCTGGAGATTTGCCATCGTCCGGAGATGATTTTGCGGGCGTATGAGGCGCTGATTGCCGAGGGAGAGCGCTCGTCCGCCTTCCGCAAGCTGCTCCTGGCGCGGGCAACACAGACTGCGCGGCAGCGCGTGAAGCTGTTTGCCGTCGGGGTTCCTCCGGCGCTTTCGGCGCGGCAGTTCGAGGCGCTGCGCTCACGCATCCTGCGCTTCCAGGAATCGGTTGCGAACGCCCAGCCCGCTGCGGAGGCCCAACCCGCATGAGCGCGAAGACCATGACCGTGGCCGGCATCATGAGCGGAACCTCGGCCGATGGAATCGATGTGGCCGTGGTGCGGATCGCGCCGGGCAAGTCTCGGGGCGGACTCGCGCGGCCAAGGCTCACATTGCTGGCGCATGAGAGCTTCGCGTTTCCGGCTGCTTTGCGCCGCCCGGTGCTGGCGGCGATGAACGCAACGTCGACTTCAACGGCGGAGCTGGCGCGGCTCAACTGGCGTTTGGGACTGGCCTACGCCGAGGCCGTGAGCGCGACGCTCGAGCAACATCCAACGAAGCTGGACCTGATTGGCTGCCACGGCCAGACGCTCTATCATCAGCCGCGCGCGGCAGCCTACGCGGGCCGCAGCTTTGCCTGCACCTGGCAGGCGGGTGAAGCGGCGGTGATTGCGGCCACGCTTGGCATTCCGGTGGTCTCGAACTTCCGTCCCGCGGATATGCTGGCCGGCGGCCAGGGTGCGCCGCTGGTTCCGCTGTTGGACTACATGCTGTTTGCGAGTCCGAAGCGCGGACGAGTATTGCAGAACATCGGCGGCATCGCCAACCTGACCGCGATTCCCGCCGGGGCTGCGCCCGAAGCAGCGATCGCCTTCGACACCGGCCCCGGCAACATGGTGATCGATGCGCTGGCCCAGCAGCTCTTCGGCAAGGCCTTCGACCGCAACGGAGCTTTCGCCGCGGAGGGCGCCGTGCTCGCTCCGGTGCTGGCGGCAGCGCTGCGCAATCCCTATTTTCGGCTCAAGCCGCCGCGCACTGCAGGACGCGAGCAGTTTGGCCGCGAGTATGCAGCAAAGTTTCTTACGGCGTGCCGGCGGCACAGCGACAAGCCCGAGGACGCCTTGGCCACTGCCACCGCGCTGACCGCGGAGACCATTGCGCAGAGCTACAAGCGGTTCGTCAAGCCGAAGATGAAGGGCGGAGTGGACTATATCGTTTCCGGCGGCGGAGCACGCAACCACACACTGATGGCCATGCTGGCGCAGCGGCTGGAGCCGCTTGGTTGCGAACTGGCCGGGAGCGAGGACTTCGGCCTTCCCGTTGAAGCCAAGGAGGCCGCGGCCTTTGCGCTGCTGGCGTGGCAAACCTGGCATCACCGGTTCGGCAACGTACCCGCGGCCACGGGCGCAACACGGCCCGCGATTCTGGGCCAGGTGACGTATGCGTAGGGTGCTTGCTCTGGCCGCGCTTGTTGCGCTTGCCGGCTGCCACTCGGCGCAGAGGGACCCGCGCACAGTGGTGTTTCTGATCGAGAGCAGCCCGGCGAATCTCGATCCGCGCATCGGGACCGACGCTCAGTCGCAGCGAATCGACGCGCTCCTCTTCGACGGCCTGGTGGCTCATGATGCCAGCTTTCAATTCACCCCGGCGTTGGCCGAGCGCTGGGAGCAGCCCAACCCGCTGACGCTCGTCTTTCATCTGCGCGGCGGCGTGCGCTTCCACGACGGCCGCGCGCTGACCGCCCGCGATGTGGTGTGGACCATCGAGTCCATGATCGACCCCATGCGCTCGGGCGCTGTGATCTCGCCCAAGGCCGCGGCTTACGCAGCGGTAGGCACGGTGGAAGCTCCCGACGAGCGGACGGTCGTTCTTCATTTGAAACATGCCGACAATTTCCTGCTCACCAATCTTTCCACGGGCGCAATCGGCATTGTTCCCGAGGGCAGCGGACGCGACTTCTGGCAGCATCCCGTGGGCACCGGGCCATTCCGTTTTGTGAGCCAACAGATCGATCAGGATGTGGTGATCGAGCGCAATCCACTGAGTTGGGCCATTGTCCCCAAGATCGACCGCGTGCGCTTCGCCGTGGTGCCCGACGCCATTACGGAATCGCTTGAACTGGAGAAGGGCTCGGGCGACGTGGCCGTCAACTCCCTGCCCATGGATTCCCTGCCGGTGCTGGCCGCGCGCCCCAATTTGCGGCTGGAAGAAACGGGCGGCACGGAGATTCAATATCTCGGCTTAAACCTCCGCGATCCGCTGCTTCAGGATGCGCGCGTGCGCCAGGCCATTGCCTGCGCCATCGACCGGGAAATCATTATCCAGACACTCATGCTCGGCCATGCACAGCCCGCGTTGAGCCTGCTGCCTCCCAGCCACTGGGCCTTCGCCGGCGATGTCGCGCGTTACGATTACGACCCTGCGCGCGCGAAACGGTTGCTGGATGAGGCCGGGCAGCGTCCCGGCGCTGACGGCGTCCGCTTGCACCTGACCATGAAGACCAGCAACGCTGAGGATGCGCGCCTGCTGGCCTCGGTGATCCAGCAGCAACTGGCCGGTGTAGGGATTGCGCTCGATCTGCGCAGCTACGAGTACGCCACGTTCTACTCCGACGTGACCCGCGGAGCTTTCCAGATGTATTCGCTGCGCTGGATCGGCGGCAACGAGCAGCCGGATATCTTCAGCTACGCGTTCTCGACCGCGCGCTTCTCTCCCAAGGGCGCGAACCGGGGCCACTACTCGAATGCGCGGCTGGACGCGCTGCTGGACGACGCGGCCGCAAGCGAAGACACGGCCCGGCGGCGCGCCGACTACTTGGAGGCGCAACAGATTCTGGCCCGCGATCTGCCGGCCATCAATCTCTGGTACCGGGACACGGTGGTGGTGCATAACCGGCGGCTGACCCACGTGGTTCCCACGCCGTCGGGAAGCTACACCTTTTTGGAGACTGCCGAACTGGTGGATTGAGGCCTGATCGAGAATCGCGTGAACCTGCCTTAGTGCCGCATGCCGGTATGCTCCCAGAGTTTGCACCGGTCTGCAATGCACAGTTTTCGCCTTCAGGTTCTTTTAAGATTAAAAATTCGCAACTTGCGCGAAATCAACTCCTGCGCTCACTCCGCGAGCCTACATGGTTAATCCGGCACATGATGGAACGACTCTCTCAACCTTTTACTGCGCTGGTTCGTCTACCGCAATAGAGACGATATTCCCGCCCAGGGACAACGGCCGGTCTTGACCCGTGGAGAAGTGGCTTATGAACAGCAAGATGCAAACTCAGTTTCCGGTTTCGATGGTGTACGCGGCGCTGTCGATCGCCCTTCTGGTTGCGGCGCCGCAGGCAAGCGCGCAGGCGGCTTCCCTTTTCCGGGGCACGATCACGGCCATCAACGGTAGCACGCTGACGGTGAAGCCCGACGCGGGCGACATTCGCCAGGTTGACGTTCCTTCAACGGCGGCAATCCTGCGCATCGCTCCCGGAGAAAAGGATTTGAGCGCCGCGGTGACGATTCCGTTCAGCGATCTGGCCGCCGAGGACCGTGTGCTGGTGAAGCTGGACCCTAATGTGGCCAGCCCCACGGCGCAGGCGCTTCGGATTGTTGCCATCAAGCAATCGGATCTGGCCCTCAAGCAACAGAAGGATCGCGAAGACTGGCAGCGGCGGGGCGTGGGCGGACTGGTGAAGAGCGTAGACGGCGCAGCCGGCGTGATTGTGTTGACCAGCGGCGTCGGGGCTACGGCCAAAACAATCACCGTTCACACCACCAAGGCAACCATGCTCAAGCGCTACGCGCCCGCTTCGGTGCGCTTCGATGCGGCGCTGCCGGCGCCGATCGACGCCATTCACCCAGGCGACCAATTGCGGGCGCGGGGCACAAAGAATGCGGATGGCACGCAGATCGCCGCGGAAGAGGTGGTTTCAGGCACCTTCCGCAATATCTCCGGAACCATCTCGTCGCTGGATACGGCCAGTTCGACACTGGTGGTCAAAGATCTGGCCACCAGGAAACAGGTGACCATCCATATCGCTGCCGATGCGCAGATGCGGCGGTTGCCGGAAATGATGGCCCGTATTGTCGCGGCGCGGCTGAAAGGCAGCAGCGGATCGAGCGGAACCATTCAGCCGCAGTATGACGCGGCTAGCGGTTCGCAACGCGGCGGCGCGGGACAATGGAGCAGTGGTCAGGGTGGAAGCGGCCGATCGAGCGGTCAGGGCGGCGGACAGACTGGCGGCAACGGACGTTGGGGTAGCCAGGGCAGCGACAGTGGACAGGATTTTCCGGGCGGCGGCCAGGCTGGAGGCGACCCGCAGCAGATGCTCAGCCGCGCGCCAGCGATTCAACTGGCCGATCTGAAGAAAGGTGACGCGGTGATGCTGGTTTCAACCGACGGCGCAACCGAGGTCACAGCGATCACGCTGCTGGCGGGCGTTGAGCCGCTGCTCGAGGCTCCCGCGGCCAGCCAGAGCCTGCTCAACAACTGGAGCCTGAACTCCGGCTCGGGCGCAGCGGAAGCGGCAGCGCAGTAGACGCACACACATTCATCGGAAACCAGCGGGGGACTCGTGTATTCAAGATTGCATAGCTTCAATCGTTTTCTATTTTTTCTGGCTCTAGGATTTTCCGGAGTGCTCACGGCACAGGCGCAAACGCCTACGCCGCCCGTGCAGGCTCCCGCGCCCTCGGCGCCGGCGGCAACGGCCACCGTGCGCGGGCACATCTCGGATCCCACGGGCGCGCTGATCCCCGGCGCAAAGATCACGATCGCCACCTCGGCGGGAGCCGCCGTGAGCACCACGACCGCGGACTCGGCCGGCGGCTATGTGGTGAACGGCCTGGCGCCCGGCGGCTACATTGTGCAGGCCGGCTTTGCGGGTTTCGCTCCATTTGCTTCGCCGGCCATCCAGCTCGCGGCCGGACAGATAAAGCGCGTGGATATTTCCATGGCCATGGAAGTGGAGCAGCAGAGCGTGACCGTGACCGACGAGTCGCCCGCGGTTAACATCGAAGCCGGCGGCAACGCCAGCGCCATCGTTCTCAAAGGCAAGGACCTGGATGCGTTGTCCGACGATCCGGATGAACTGTCCAGCGAACTGACGGCTCTGGCCGGCCCCTCGGCCGGACCGAACGGCGGCCAGATCTACATCGACGGCTTCAGCGGCGGGCAACTTCCGCCCAAGTCGGCGATTCGCGAGATTCGCATCAACCAGAATCCCTTCTCCGCCGAGTTCGACCGGCTGGGTTACGGACGCATCGAGATCCTCACCAAGCCCGGCACCGACAAGCTGCATGGACAGGCCTTTATCCAGGGCAACGACAAGTCTTTCAATACCGGCAATCCGTTCACGCGGACAATCCCTTCCTATTACAGCTACCAGTTCAACGGCACGGTGAGCGGCGCAATTTCAAAGACGGCTTCGTTCTTTGTGAGCGCGGAACAGCGCAACACGGAAAACGTGAATGCCTGGCTGATTCCCGATGCGGTGCTCGACAACTCCGCCGGCTTGTACACGAACTGCCAGGGCTCCAGCAGGTACGTGGATTGCCAGAACTACGGCGTCAACCTGTTGAATCGGCGCATTCGCGACAACGCCTCGGTGCGCATCGATTGGCAACTGGGCGCCAAGAACACGTTCACGGCGCGCTATGGTTTCTGGGCCGAGTCCGAGCACGGCGATCTGAACCAGGGTTCGCTGGCCATCGCTTCCACGCCGTCGATGAATCCTTCCACGCACGAGTCGAACACCGACCACACGGTGCAGTTGAGCGACACGGTGGTGATCAACGATCACGCTGTGAACGAAAGCCGCTTCCAGTACGAGCGGCAGAATGAGAATCACTACCCCGACTCGGTTGCGCCCACCATCACCGTCTCGGGAGATTTCACGGGAGGCGGCTACCCAGGGCAGAAGTACCTCGACCACGCCACTCGCCTCGAGTTTCAGAATCTGACCACGATGAGCCACGGCGCACATGCCATCAAATTTGGAACTCGCATGCGCGACACGCGAGATGCAAACCTGACCAATGCAAACTTCAATGGCACGTTCACCTTCGCGCCTGTCACCATCGGTTCGACTTCATACTCTTCCAGCGACGTATACGAATATGTTGCCAACCAGCTCGCGGCAAAGACCGCAAGCTTCCAGGACCTGTACAACCAGGGCTGGCTGGCAAAGAGCACCGTGAATTTTGTCCCCTCCGGCAGTCAGGAGTCCACTCTGACTAACGTCTTCGACATCGCCCTGTTTGCACAGGACGACTGGAAGGTGAATCCTCGACTGACGCTCTCTGGCGGCCTGCGCTGGGAGGCCCAGAATCATGTCGCCGATCACAGCGACTGGGCCCCGCGCGTGGCTCTGGCCTATGCGCTGGATGGAAGCAAGGACAAGAAGGCCAAGACCGTGCTGCGCGCCGGTTACGGACTCTTCTACGACCGCTTCAGCTCCGGCAACCTGCGAACCATCAAAAGCTCGGGGATTCAGCCGCAGAGCGTGGTCAATGATCCGAATTGCAGTCCGTTGAACGCAGCCGGCACGCAGGCAACCTCGTTGGACGAGATTCAACTGGGCACCTGCACCTCCGGGGCAACGGGCGCTGTTCCGCCCGCCGTGGAGTACGAAGTCTCGCCTCACTATCGCTCTCCGTATACGGGCCAGGCCGGCGCCAGCCTGGAGCGGCAACTGTTTTCCGGAACAAGTCTGACGCTCACCTACCTGCACTCCTTCGGGGTACACCAGCAAGTCACGCGCAACGCCAATCAGGCCACCGGCGGAACTCCGCAGAATGACTCGGGCGGATACTTGTACGAGTATTATCCCGAAGCGGTCTTCAAGCAGAATCAGATCATCACCAGCGTGAACGCCAAGGTGAGCAAGAATCTTAGTCTGGTGGGCTTTTACACCCTGTCCTTTGCCAACGGCAACGGCAATGGCAGCGCATCGAACGCATACAACCTTGACCAGGATTACGCGCGCGCCGGCTTTGTTACCCGCAACTCGCTCTTCGCAATGGCCAGCTACACCGGTCCCTGGGGCATTCGTTTCAATCCGTTCCTGGTTGCGCAGTCTGGCCGGCCATTCAACGTCACCCTGCCAACGGACCCGCTGAACAACTTGTTCAATCAGCGGCCCGCCTACGCCACATCGTCAGACTGCACGCCCACTTCGGCCCGTTATGTGCAGACCGCGTATGGCTGCCTCGACAGCCAGCCGGCCCCCGGCGAGACGACCATCCCGGCCAACCTTGGCAACGGTCCGGCGGCGGTAGCCGTGAACCTGCGCATCAGCCGCGGATTTGGCATCGGTCCAAAAGTCGCTTCCACCACCAATCAGACTGACGGTGGACCACCTGACGGCGGCGGCGGTGGCCGGCGCGGCGGCCCTCCCGGAGGCAGCCTCGGACCGGGTGGGCTTGGCGGCGGTGGCCGTGGCGGACCTGGCGGCATGTTTGGGCCAACCAATACCGGACGCAAATACTCTCTGACCTTCAGTGCTCAGGCGTTGAACCTGTTCAACGACATCGACTATGGAACGCCGAATGGAAACGTGTCCGCTCCGAACTTTGGCAAGTCCACGAACCTTGCCGGCGGCATCTTCAGCACCGGCTCGGCAGCGCGGCGCATCTTCGTGCAAGCAATCTTCTCGTTCTGACGCGGCGGAAGCAGGCAAACAGACAGCGGGCCGGAGCGCAATGCTCCGGCCCGCTTGTTTTGTCTAGCGGACCGCCGTCACCGTGGCAGGCTGTCCATCGGCGCCGAAGGCATCGGTAAGCGAAATAACCTTCAACTGCGCCTTGAGCGCATCGAGTGAGACCGCGCTGGTAGCCGTGATCGCCACCGTCTCTCCCGGCAGCAGGTCGAAGTAGTTGTCGGAGAGCTTCACGTCGAGATTGCCAAAGGAGAGATAGACGCTGCGCGCAAGGACCGGCGACGTGACCTTGATCTTGTAGATTTTGTTCCCCGGCGGAATCTTTTCCCACGGCAATGGCTCAGCGCGCGAGATATCAGTCTTGAGTACTGCGGGCTTGAGATGAACCTCCTTCGTTGCCGCGAGATAGGTAAGGTTGCGCGAAATTTCCGTATCGACGCCACCCACGTAGGCGACGACGAATACGCGCGAAGTGTCTGCCGCGCCGGCATCGGCGAGTTTCTTGAGCGGCCATTCGAGATAAACCTTGCTCGAATTGGGAGAGATTTTGACCAAATCCTTGTATTTGAGAAGGACTTTGCCATCGAAGTCCATCAGGTACACCGCCAGGAATGTTTGGGTATCAAGCGCCTCTGTCTTGTCGGAGACGATGTAAACCTTCAGCGAGCCGTCTTCAACGTGCGGCGAGACCAGTATGGGCGCATAGAAGCGGCGCGCATAGTATTGCAGCGCCTTCCAGCGGCCGTAGTAGTCGATCGAGGACCACGACGCCACCGGCCAGCAGTCGTTCAACTGCCAGAAGATAGAACCCATGGTCTCAGGCCGGCTGCGGCGGAAGTGCTCGGCGCCGATCTTGATCCCCTCGGCCTGCAAGACCTGGCTCACGTAGAGAAAGCTGGCAAAGTCTTTCGGCTCGGGGTAGTCCTTGAGCAGATAGTCGTGGATGATCGAATTGCCTTCATTGTTCTTCTGGTGGGCCAGCATCACAGGCGTGAAGATATTCGTGCGATCCTCAGGTTGCGCGAATGCTTCGATTGTCTTCATCTCCGGAAACGATTGGAATCCATATTCCGTGACAAAGCGCGCATGATGCGTTTCGTAAGTCGCGAACGGCACGCGTCCGTGCCATACGTCCCAGATGTGGGCGTCCCCGCTCTGATAGTGGTCGCTGAGGGCTTCATAATCGGCGCTGGGCGAGCTGGGCCAGTAGGGAGTCTCCGAGTCAAGCCGCGCCACCATCCTGGGCAGGATGCCGCTGAACTCGGTCAGGTAGTCCTGCCAGATCAGGAACCTAACATCCGCCGGCAACGTTGGGCGCGGACCCCAGCTCATCGCGCTCTCGGTCTCGTTGTTGCCGCACCACACCACGATGCTGGGGTGATTGCGCAGGCGGCGCACCTGGTCCTCGGCCTCGGCTTCGATATTGAGTTTGAACGCATACGTGCCCGGCTGCCAGTCGTTGCCGAACATGAAGTCCTGCCAGACCATGATGCCCAGCTCGTCGCAGATGGAGTAGAACTCATCGGTCTCGTAGTAGCCGCCGCCCCAGTGGCGAATCATATTCATGTTGGCGTCGCGCGCCGACTCGAGAATGCGGCGATAATCCGCTGTGGTCACGCGATTGGGAAAGCTGTCGAAGGGAATCACGTCCGCGCCCTTGGCAAAGACCGGAATCCCGTTCACCACCAGCTCGAACGACCGGCCCCACTTGTCCAGTTCACGATGCAGCACAATCGAACGCAGGCCGGCCTTGGCCTTGCGCACGGCTATCACCTGGCCGCCGGCGCTTGCTGGTCCGCCCGTGCCCACCTGCGCGGTGAACCCGTAAAGCGGCTGGTTGCCATAGCCGGCCGGGTACCAGAGCTTTGGTTTCTGAATCTCGATGGGCAGATCGATGATGTTGCGCCCGGCGTGAAGGCTCACCGTCTCAACCACCGTAGCCGGCTTGCCGTTATCGTTGTACTGCACGCTCACTTTGGCCGATCCGGCTCTTGCGGCTTCGACCTCCACCTCCGCGTCCAGGTGGGCCACTTCCCTGCTCACGTCTCGCTGCCGGATGGCGAAGTCCGCAATGCGCGCCTTGTCCCAGGCCTCCAGCCGCACCGGCCGCCAGATGCCGCTGGTCACAAAACGCGGTCCCCAGTCCCAACCGTACTCGTATGCCGCCTTGCGGACGTAGGTCTTGTCCGCAGTCATCGACTTAAGCCGGAACGCGTCGCTCGCCGCAGCCTCTTCCGCGGCCTTGATGGGGGACGGAAAGACGACCCGCAGCAGGTTCCTGCCTGCATGAAGGCGGCCCTTCACCGGCACGCGCCAGATGCGGAACATGTTGTCCGCGGCGAGTACCTGGACGCCGTTGACATAGACTTGCGCGGCCGCGTCGAGGCCGTCGAAGACCAGGTCTACGTTGGACCGCGCCAGCAAGGCCGGAGTGGCATCGAAGTTCAGCCTGTACTCCCAGCTCTCATTTTCGATCCACTGCAGCCTGGATTCGTTGTCCCGGAAGAACGGGTCGGGAATCTTCTTATTGGCCAGCAGATCAAGGTGAACGTCGCCCGGCACGGTGGCCGGCAGCCAACCGCTCTCCGCTTCCTGCGCACCAGCGGTAATCTGCCGGAACTGCCAGCCGCGATCCAGGGCCAGAACCGCATTCCGCGCGGGCTTGCCCTGCGCCTGCGCGTGAGCCACACCGGCTGCTATGCCAATTGCCGCTCCGATAAAAGCAAAGCAGGCAACTCTCCTAGCAATTGATTCTCGCATTGCACTCCTTCCAAGGCATCCCACAGAACCGCATTCGCGTTCGGGAAAGGAAACTCAATCGATCGCCGATAAGGTTATCACGATGGTATTGGCGAAGACGCTGGATCGGTCATCCGTTGCGCTCCAATATTGTCCGATAGAGCGCCTCCCACTCATCGGCCCTGGTATCTATGCTGAAACTACTTTGGATGCGTGCACGCGCCGCGCGGCCAAGCGTGTGCCGGTCTTCCGCAGTTCTCCGCATGACATCGATCATGGCCCCCGCAAGCGCATCGGAATCCTTGGGCGGCACTACTACGCCGGATTCCCCGACCAGTTCGCGCACGCCGCCCACATCGGTGGCCACGACCGGCTTCTCCATGGCCATCGCCTCGCCCACGGCCAGCGGCATTCCCTCCCAGGCCGAGGCCAGCACAAACCCATCGGCTGCATCGAGCAGAGCGGGCAGGTCGCGGCGCAATCCGAGCCAGCGCACGGAATCATCCAAACCCAGATCAGCCGCCAATGCTCGAACCTTTGAGGCCTTCTGGCCGGCCGCCTCGCCTGCGATCCGCAACTGCGCATCGGAGCAGGCTGCCCGGACCCGCGCAAAGGCCCGCAGCAGGTTCGGATAGTCCTTGGCCGGCACGATGCGCCCCGCCGTGAGCCAGATGAATTCTCCCCTCACGCCCATCTCGGTGCGCATGTGTGCGCGCCGCTCTGCACTGGGAGAAAACTCCACGATGTCGATTCCTTGCCGCAGCACGATGCACTTCCCTTTCGGAATGGCCTTCAGGCGCACAAAACGGCTCGCAACCGCATCGCTGACCGCGGTGGTGCGGCGGGCCAGGCCGTCGGTCAGGCGGTAGGCCAGCATCCTCGCCCAGCCGCCTTCATAGACGTTGTGAACGGTGGAGAGAACAGCCGTCGCCGGAACCAGGGCCTTGAGCAGCCGGGCCACAAAGTTCGCATGAAAGCTGTGGCTGTGCAGCAGGTCCGGGCGGAACTCCAGCAGAAAGCGCCGTCCCTGCGCCATTCCGGCCAGCACGCTGACGGGAGTCCTGCGCATTTCCAGATGGAGGACGCGGAGCGCCGTCGGCCACTCCTCAGCCAGGCGCGGACGCAAGACAAGCAGAGCGACCGCATGGCCGCGCTCGGCCATGCGCCCCGCCAGCGCCAGCACCTGCCGTTCCGCTCCGCCCATGCCGAGCGAAGTGAGCACGTAGACAATCCGCATTCCACCCACACCCTGTCAGGAGATCGAGTGGAACGATGATACCGCGAACGTCGGGTGCCTGCGGTGCGGAGCGGACGGCGGCCGTTCGCTGCCCGGAACCTGCCGCCGAACCGAAAGTTCCGCTGCCGGCTCAAGTTTTTCGGATTCAGAAGATTCCTTGTGTGCAAATGTCTCATTGCGCTGTACAATCTCCACGAGGAGACCCATGGCCGGAGATATTCAACTTACTTGCAGCGATTGCGGGCAGGACTTCACCTTCACCGCTGCCGATCAGACGTTCTTTCAGGAACGTGGTTATTCGACCCCAAAGCGTTGCAAGAATTGCCGTCAGGCAAAGAAGAACGATTCGGGGGGCTCCGGCTACCGTTCGGCTCCGGCACAGGGAACTCCTGTGATTTGTTCGGGTTGCGGACAGCCTACAACAGTGCCTTTTGAGCCGCGTGGCGATCGCCCGGTCTTCTGCCGGGATTGCTACCAGGCGCGCAAAGGCAGCGGCGGCGGTGGCGGCGGCAGTTCGCGCGGCCGCGGCCATTCGTAGTTTTTGAAGCGGTCCGATGCCCGCATCGGGCATCGGACCCCGGTTCCCGCAAGCCAATTCAAGCAAAGTTCCAAGGCGACTGCCGACTTGGCCCTGCCGCCTCTGAAGCGGCTTGATCGATGAATTTTTGTCTTTTTTCCGTTTCGGGAGCTTCCGATTGGTAAGCTTCAAAAAAAAGGCAGCCGCGGCAAACTCGGCTGCCCTTTTGCCGTTCCGGTCCGCAGTTGGCGCAGAGGTTGCACAAATCCATAATTCTCTCGAATTTCATAGAATGGATGGACATTATCTCTTGCCGCCCGGTAAACTGGCCCTCTCGGACCTTTCCCCAAGTCCGAACACGTGAGGACTCACTCCAACTTCATGGCCTCCCAATTGTCCTTCACCGGATTTGCGCGGAAAAATCTCTGGCGCAGGCGTCTCAGGACTCTGCTTACACTGGGCGGGATCGCCATGGCAATCGGCGCCTTTGTGGGCCTGGTTGGTTTCTCGCGCTCCTTTGAGCACGAATGGCTGCGCCATGACTAGCCCCCTGCTTGAAGTTCGCAGCCTCTGCAAGAGCTACGATGAGGGACGCATTGAAGCCCTGCGCGGCGTCGATCTTTCCATCGACGCCGGCGAGTACATAACCATCAGCGGGCCCAGCGGCAGCGGCAAGTCCACCTTGCTGCAACTGCTGGGCGGGCTCGACACCCCGACCAGCGGCCAAGTCCTCTTCCGGGGCGTGGCGCTCGGCGCCGCCATTGACCTCGACGACTACAGAGTCCATCAGGTGGGATTCATCTTCCAGGCGTTTTATCTGCTGCCAACCCTGCGCGCCATTGAGAACGTGCAGGTGCCGATGCTGGCTGTGCGCCAGGACGCCAACAACCGTGCCCGCCGCGCCGAATCCCTGCTGCGCGAGATGGGCCTGGAGCACCGCATCCACCAATATCCCAACGAGCTTTCAGCCGGTGAACGCCAGCGCGTGGCGATTGCCCGGGCCCTGGCCAACGCTCCTGAGATCCTGCTGGCCGACGAGCCCACCGGCAACCTCGACAGCGTCAACTCCGCGCGCATCATGGAGATGCTCATCGGCATTCAGAAAGAGCGCGGCATGACGCTGATCGTCGTTACCCACGAGAATGAGATTGCACGCTCCGCGCCCCGGCACATTCGCCTTCGCGACGGCCTCCGGGACGAAAGGACTGAGCCATGAAATTGTCCTCCTTCGCACTGGCCGCAGCGCTGCTCCTGGCCACGCTGTTTTGGGCGATCCCCGCAAACGCGACGGATGCCCGCGCCGTGCTTGCTGCCCCAAGCCAGCGCGTGCAGTCGGCTGACTTCCGCGCCAGCGGCCACCTTGTCCGGGTGGACGCGAACGGCACGCGCACCAGCGATGGCATCACCATCAAGGCGCACTGGTTTCCCGGCGTGCTGCGCGTGCTCCTGGATATCTCCTCGCCTGCCAAGGCGCGCTCCCACATCCTGCTGGAGATGCGGCCCAATGGGCAGACTACAATCCAAATTGCGCATCCCGGCGACTCGGCGCCAACTGCTCTGCCGTTTGACAAGTGGAGCGATGGTCCGCTCGGCGCCGGTTTCAGCTATGAGGATTTTCTTGAACCGCAGTATTTCTGGGCGAACCAATCGGCGCTTGAAGAAACGAAGTACGGCGCGCGGGACTGCGACGTTGTGAAGAGTACGCCGGCCGCAACGGACAGGACGCACTACGCCGGAATCGAAACATGGCTGGATCACGGTATCGGGTTTCCTGTATATGTGGAGAAAACACTGAAAGGAACAGGGGCGGTGAAAGAATTCACCTACTTTGGCCTGCGCCATGACGGCGGCGTCTGGTCGGCCAGCCAGGTGGAAGTAAAAACGCACGGCCACGCCGGCTCAACACTGCTCATCATCGACCGCGGCAGCCCGAAAGCAAATCTCGGCCTCGGGGACTTCAGCCCTGAGCAACTCACCCGTTTCTAGGATCGATTATGTATCTGGCTCTCTGGATTCTGTGTCTTGCCGCAGCCCTGATCTCCACGGGGTTTCTCTATCAGTTGATCGGCGCGCACCGCGACCGGCGGCGCTTTGCCGGCATTGGGCGCTGGGTAACGATTGGGCGCGGGCACAGGCTCTACCTGCTCGAAAAAGGAACGGGCGGCCCTACCGTGCTCTTTGAAGCCGGCATCGCTGCCACCAATCTGAATTGGTTTCACGTCCAGGAGACGGTCTCCCGCTTCACCGGGACCGCATCCTACGATCGCGGCGGACTGGGCTGGAGCAGCCCCTGCCGCACCGCGCGGACCCCCGGCAACATCGCCGTGGAACTGCATGCCATGCTGCAAGGCGCGGGCATCAAGCCGCCCTACATCCTGGTCGGGCATTCCTTCGGCGGGCTGGTGATGCGCCGCTATGCGCTGCTGTATCCCGACGACGTGGCCAGCGTGCTGCTGGTCGACCCCATGCGCTGTGAAGAATGGCCGCCACTCAACCCCGCCAGGCAACGCGCCGTCGATCTTGGCAGCAGGTTATCCCGTTACGCCATCCCGTTTGCTCGATTCGGGCTCGTCCGCCTGGCTGTAACCTCGCTGCTATGCCGCTCGGGCCGCCTCTCAGGCCGGCTGGCAGGCGCCGCTGGAGTGGGTGGCCGCCATGTGCTGGGACGCGTCACAGACGAGGTCGGCAAGATGCCCAGGGAAGTCTGGCCCATCGTCGCCGCCCACTGGTCGCGTCCCGCCTACTATGCCGGCATGTACAGCCATGTCGATGCGATTCCCGACACCGTGAAGGAGATGCAGGACGCCGAACCCATCCGCGGCATCCCCGTGCTGGTGCTCACCCCGGGAAAATCGACGCCGCTCTCCGACGAGCATCTTGGCCGTATCGGCGACAACGTGCAGCAGGTGATCGCCCCGGCCAGCGCGCATTGGATTCATCTCGACGAGCCCGATCTGGTCATCGATTCGATCCGCGAGATGGTGATGGCGGCAAGCGCGGAGACTGTCGCGGCAACAGTCTGACCAGCAAGAGGTTATCGCAATGCTTAGCGCTTCTTGGCCGGCCTGGGAGCGGGCTTTTTCGCCGCCGGCTTTGAGGGCTTTGCCGCATGCGAAACCCTGCCAGCCTTGGAGTTCGCCGCGGGAGCCGGCTTTCCCTTCGCATGCGCGGACTTGGGAGCCGGAGCCTTCGCCGGAGTCTTGACGGGCGGCTTGGCCGGAGCCTTCGCCGGAGGCTTGGTAGCAGCCTTGGCCGGGGGCTTGACCGGTGGCCTGGCTGGAGCCTTTGCCTGGGGCTTTGCAGCAGCCTTCGCGGGGGCCTTCCTGGGCGCGGGTTTTGCTTGGGGAGCCGGCTTCCTGGCTTGAGCAGGGGCAGCCTTGGCCGGTGCGGGCTGGGACTCGGCATTGAGTTCAGTGGCGCTGAGCGCGGTGTCATCGGCAATCGGAGCGGGCATCGGCCATGCGATGGCCGGCGTCTCCTTATTCACCTCACTGGTCTGAGTTTCCTGCAGGTGCCATTCGCCATCCGCGCCCTTCACATAGGTAGCGCCTTTGTAATTGCGCGTTTCAGGTTCGCCCTGCCGGTCGGGGGCGCCGGCGCGGTCCTCGATGTCCGTTGGCGTGAACGGCGTCTGCGGTTCTGCCGCAAGCACGGTGCCCACGGGAGGAGTATAGACGGTATTCCCCGGGATATTTGCCGTGGCGTCAGGCTGAGTCGCGCCAGGCGCAGCACCGGCGTTATCCTGGTCCGACCACAACCCTAGCCGCGTGATTGCCTGCGCCTTCCCGGCGCTGGAAATCTTCGCCCGAATGCTTCGGCTGAAACCTTTAAGACTGAAGCCTGTCATCTTTTCCTTTTCCGGGGTTGCGGGCAGGTCAGAAGCGGATCTGGCCATCTGCCGGATCAGCCGGGAAATGGGCGAATGAGCCGACCTGACGAGAGCCGTCGTAGTTTGATCTTCAGCGCCGCCCAGAAGCCGAGACTCAAACCGCTTGATCACGACTTCGGGTTTGGGGCCCCCGGCGGTAAAGTACTGCGAGACCAGGCGATTTGCGTTGTCCACCCCGGCGGCGCCGGGCTGCATGACCAGGTAGATCGTGGTGCCGTCTTTGAAGACAGCCGTACCCATCAAATCGAGTCCGGATACAACATCGACCGGGGACTCGGGAGCCGGATTCTCGACCGGAGCCTTCGCCGGCGGCTCGAAGGGCGGCTCTGCATCAGCCTTGACCGGCGGCTTGGCCGGAGCCTTCGCTGGGGCCTTCCTGGGCGCGGGTTTTGCCTGGGGAGCCGGCGGCTTCTCGGCTTGAGCAGGTGCAGCCTTGGCCGGTGCGGGCTGGGATTCGGCATCGAGATCAGTGGCGCTGAGCGCGGCGCCGTGGGCAATCGGAGCGGGCTCCGGCCATGCGATGGCTGGCGTTGCCTCAGTGACAGCGAGCGACACGGCCGCCTGCGCCGTGGTGTAGTTCGCGGCGTCCGCCGGAGTGAAGGTTACCGAGAGCATATACGTTCCCGCCGCCAGCACCTCGCCCGTGGCAGGAGTGTAGACGAATGTTCCCGGAACCGATGCCGCGGCATTGAGCTCAGTGGCGCTGAGCGCGGCGCCATAGGCAATCGGAGCGGGCTCCGGCCATGCGATAACCGGTGTTGCCTCGGTGACAGTGAGCGACACGGCGACCTGCGCCCGGGTGTAGTTCGCGGTGTCCGCCGGAATGAAGATTACTGAAGGCTTGTGCGTTCCCGCCGCGAGCACGGCGCCTTCGGCAGGAATGTAGACGAATGTTCCCGGAACCGATGCCGTGGCATTGAGCTCTGTGGCGCTGAGCGCGGCGCCATAGGCAATCGGAGCGGGCATCGGCCATGCGATGGCCGGCTTCGCCCTGGTGACAGTGAGCGACACGGCGGCCTGCGCCGTGGTGTAGCCCGCGGCGTCCGCCGGAGTGAAGGTTACCCTGATCATATGCGTTCCCGCCGCCAGCACCTCGCCAGCGGCAGGAGTGTAGGCGAATGTTCCCGGAACCGATGCCGCGGCATTGAGTTCAGTGGCGCTGAGCGCGGCGCCATAGGCAATCGGAGCGGGCATCGGCCATGCGATGGCCGGCGTTGCCTCGGTGACAGTGAGCGACACGGCGACCTGCGCCCGGGTGTAGTTCGCGGTGTCCGCCGGAATGAAGATTACTGAAGGCTTGTGCGTTCCCGCCGCGAGCACGGCACCTTCGGCAGGAATATAGACGAATGTTCCCGGAACCGATGCCGTGGCATTGAGCTCAGTGGCGCAGAGCGCGGCGCCATAGGCAATCGGAGCGGGCATCGGCCATGCGATGGCCGGCATCGCCCTGGTGACAGTGAGCGACACGGCAGCCTGCGCCGTGGGGAGGTTGGAGTCCGCCGGAGTGAAGGTTACCCTGAGCGTATGCGTTCCCGCCGCCAGCACCTCGCCCGCGGCAGGAGTGTAGGCGAATGTTCCCGGAACCGATGCCGCGGCATTGAGCTCAGTGGCGCTGAGCGCGGCGCCATAGGCAATCGGAGCGGGCTCCGGCCATGCGATGGCCGGCGTCTCCTGATTCACGACAGTGGCCTGAATTTGCTGGAGGCGCCATTCGCCATCCGCGCCTTTCACATAGGTAGCGCCTTTGTAAGCGCGCGTTTCAGGTTCGCCCTCCTGGTCGGGGGCGCCGGCGCTTGGTAACGCCTCCCACTTCGCGTCCGCAAGGCCGGTGCGGTCAGCGGTCTCCGTTGGTGTGAACGATGTCTGCGTTTCTGTCGCAAGCAGGGCGCCCGCGGGAGGAGTATAGACGGAATTCCCCGGGATGTTCGCCGTGGCGTCAGGCTGAGTCGCGCCAGACGCAGCACCGGCATTATCCTGGCCGGGCGCCAACCCTGGCTGGGTGATGGCCGGCGCCTCCTCGGGGGTGGAAATCCTCGCCGAAATACTTCGGCTGAAACTTTTAAGACTGAAGCCTGTTCCCTTTTCCTTTTCCGGGGTTGTGGGCAGGCCGCAAGCGGATCGGGCCATCTGCCGGATCAGCCGGGAAATGGGCGAATCTTCAAGCGCAAACGGAATGGCGGTGTGCTGCATGCGCCGCACAGCTGCATAATCGTTGGGAATTTTCCACTGTACCGGCCTGGTGAGCGCCTTCGTAATTTCGTCTTCAGCGACGCCCAGGGAGCGAGGCTGAAACCGGTTGATCACGATTTCGAGTTTTGGGACCCGGGTGGTGAAGTACTGCGAGATCAGGCGATTTGCGTTGCGCAGTCCTGCGATGCCGGCCTGGATGACCAGGTAGATCGTGGAGCCGTCTTTGAAGAGAGCCGTGCCCATGAAATCAAGCTTCGATCCCACATCGACCACCACGTTTTCGAAGTCCTGCTGGGCGACTGCGAGCAGCTTGTCGATGGCTTCATTGGAGGCCTCAAACTGGGGAAACTTGCCGGGAGCCGCGAGCACGGATACTCCCGAGCTATGCTTGACCAGGAGCTTGGAGAGAAAACTCGAATCCAGCCGGCTGAAATTCTGAAGAGCGTTGATGGCCGAGAATTCGGCGACGACCCCGAGGTTGAGCGCGGCGTCTCCCAGCGGAAGATTGAGATCGATCAACAGGGTGCTTTGGCCGGACTCCAGGGCCAGAGCTACCGCATAATTGCAGGCAATGGTGGTGACACCTTCACCGGCCTTGGCGCCGAGAAACACCAGCAGCCTGCCGCCCGCCTTTTTCGGGAGGCGAGTTGCCCGGCGGCGGGCCGAGACCCGAATCAGAGCCTCGGCCATGGTGCTTTGGGCAAAAGGCAGAGTGAGAAACTCGCGAGCGCCCGCGCGCATGCAGCGGACCGGCAGTTCCAAATCGGTCTTCACCGAATAGACCATCACAGTCGCCGAGCCGTCAGCGCAGATGCTCTCCACCAGTTCCAGGGCGTATTCGGGGTTGCTGTCCAGGTCAATGGCGATGACGTCGTAATGCTGCTCCAGCAGCATTGGCACATCGTCGAGGCTGGCCGGGTAGGAAGCGAATTCACGGACATCGCCCGCCTGGCATCCGGCAAGAGCGGCCGCTGCCGCCTTGCGGCGCTCCTCGTCCGGGCCGATCAGCGCAATCGACAGGAGATCGGCTCCAAGGGAGTCGGGATACCGATCGTCGAGACACAGAGAAGAGTCTGAATTCACCGGATCGCCGTTCCCTGCCGCGGGCAACTCTCCTTGTGGGTTAACCGAAAAACGATAGGTCAACTGCGAGTTGGACATGAATACCTGCTCCGAGTCCTCAACGAGCGAAAAAGGAAATCGGCGTTCCGATGGCCAAGGCCGGAGCGTAAGGCATTTTGCGCTTCATGGGATTGGCAAGAGCCGACTCCGCATCGCAACACATTCCGCGCTGCTTCCAACCGAAGAAGAGATCGCTCGCGTTAACAAACAACCCCATATATGCTCGTGAATTCGATACATCGATTGCAATACCTGTTTCGTGCCAGGGATGTGCAACGTTGGTTGTACATTTGAGGCGGCGGCTGCGCAGATCCGTGAAGGCCGCCACGGCGAGTATGATGAGCGTTGGCCACCAGGCAACGAGCGCATGCCTCATATTCCTTTCCCCCAGCGTTTCGGGAGAACTTCATCAATTGTGATTGTCCAACCATTATTACAATCGTCCAGCCATTATTGCAATTGTGCCTAGTGTAGTCCGCCAGAAATAGAGTCCTTTATATATCGAAGTCATCTCATACGATGAGGAGACTTCGATATGCGTGTAGCGCCATCAATTGCATTGTCCGATGAGATTCGGCTTCGTCTGGAAAAG